>OHBE01002803.1_pt1 | contig 12118 bp, 3 predicted proteins | sample 1577231 | NCBI WGS metagenome assembly OHBE01 (sample SAMEA3541506, study PRJEB24748) | human gut metagenome | biome: human gut; feature: human-associated habitat; material: faeces | place: China | collected 2012
ATGCCCGCCGGGGATCGTTTTGCTTATGGGGTTTGGGACGTTCGTCCCGCGAGGTCTCAGAGCACGTTGTTCAGCACATAGCACTCCTTATACGCCTGTCTCTCGTTATACACGAAGTCGTAGGTGTACGGGCAGAGGTTGGTGACGCTGAGGATGTTGAGATCCTCGTTGAAGGTGAGCTGCGTGAAGTAGCCCGCCTTGGCTGCCGCTTCAATGTCCGAGTTGATGGCGATCACCTTGCGCTCGCCGTAATAGAACTCGTAGTGGCTGGAGTAGCCGCCGCTGCTGCTGAGGACCATGCGCACGTTGGAGCACGCCTTGACGACGTTCTTCTCCAGATCGAGAGCGCGCTCGTCGATCTTATCGGGCTTTCTCATATCCTCGAGCAGGTAGTTGTTCACGAGCAGGATACCGGAGGCGTCCTTGTCGGAGTTGAACTTCTCGCGCGCCCACTTGTAGCCCTCTTCGGTCATGGCGTCCGCGCCGAGACCGACGAGGATGACGCTCTTCTCGCCGATGTTGAAGCGGCGGACGAAGCCCTTGCCGTTTTCAAAGAGGTCTTCCTCCTTGAAGTCCTCGCGGACCGGCTGCTGCAGGAACAGGCTGCCGGAGGCGGCTTCCTTCTCGGCGGCGATCATGAGAACATCCACTTCCTCATCGTCGTAGAGCGGCTGCATCGCGTTGTTGAACACATCCCACTGGCTCTGCGCTCCGGCGTCCGCCACAACGTTGCCGCTGTGGAGCACGAGGGAGATGTCCGAGCGGTCGATGTAATTTGCCATGGAGGTGAAGTAGCGGTTCGGAGAATCGCCGGTGAGCATCTGGTCGGTGTCAAACATCCACGCGACGGTGTAGCGCACGGTATAGATGCGCATGCTGCCGTCGATGACGACGAATTTCACGCTGGTGAAGTTATCGTTCGCCGCGGAGAATTCCTCATCCTTCAGATTCATCACATAATCGCCGGGGCGGACCTCGCTGATGGTTGCATCACCGGTGAAGCGGATGTCGTCCTCGGTGAAGAACGGTACGGTCGCTTCCCAGGTATACCCTTCAACGGTGTGGATCTTGCCGTCATAGCGGAAGAGGGCCGTGTTGCCGGTGACAGTAACGACGACCTCGCCCTCGAACGGCGTGATCTCCAGCGTGCCGGGCAGGTAGGTGAGCACATAGTTGCGCGTCACGTCCTTGCCGTCGGCATCCACGATGATGGCGTCGTGCAGGTCGATCTTATCCTCGTAGCGGCCCACGTTGCGCGCGGTGAAGTCGCTCTTCACGCTGCGGACGCTGTGGCCCTCGGCAAGGTTGGTCGCGATGTGGCCGACATAGCCGTGGTAATCGCCGTCGAACATCACGGTGTTGTCATCCGCGCGGAGCGTTACCGGGCTTCCCGGATTCTCGCCGCGGCGCGTGATGACGAGCTCGCCGTCCACGATCACGAATTCCACGTTCGTGAAGTTGCCGCTGGTGTTCCTGAAGTCTCCGGACTTGATGCCGACGGGGTAGGTGCCGGCGTCGGTGCCCTTCGCTGTCCACGCATCGGTCGGTGTCTCGGCGACGTTCGCAACGTCGTAGAGAGCGTGATCGGAAACTATGGACGCATAGCCCGTGACGGAGTGCTCCTTGCCGTCATACTCGACGGTGCCGGCGTTCTCGGTGATGGTGACGGTGACTTTGTCGGTGATCGGGTCGATCTTGAGCCAGCCGTCGGTCACGACGATCCTGATGTTGCTGTAGTTATTCGATTCCGCGGTGAAGTCATCCGCCGTCAGACCCATGTAGTAGGTGCCGGCGTTCGTGCCGCTGGCCTTCGCCTCGGTTCCGGCCTTCGGCGTCACGGTGATGGGCAGGCCGTTCACGTCCACCGTGTAGCCCTCGACGGAGTGCTCGGTGCCGTCGTAAACGACGGTCTTCGTATTGCCGGTGACGGTAACGACGACCTCGGTGTCGTCCGTCGTGATGGTGAGAGCACCGTCCACGATGACGAACTCGACGTTCGCGAAGTTTTTACTGGTGTTCTTGAAGTCTCCGGAAACGATGCCCACCGGGTACTCGCCCGCTTCCGTGCCCTTCGCCGTCCACGCCGCGGTCTTGGTCTCGGCGACATTCTTCGTCACGTCGTACAGAGCGTTGTCTGCCGTCATGGACTCGTAGCCCGTGATGGAGTGCTCCGCGGCGTCATAGGTGACGTTGTCGGACTTTTCCACGACGGTGACGGTGACCTTATCGGTGACCGGGGTGATCTCCAGCTCGCCGTCCGCGATCACGAACGCGACGTTCGTGAAGTTGACGCTCGTGTTCTTGAAGTCTCCGGACTTGATGCCGACCTGGTACTTGCCGGCGTTCGTTCCCTTCGCTGTCCACGCCTCGGTCGGCGTTTCGGCGACGTCCGCGGTGTTATAGAGCGCGTTGTCCGCCGCCATGGTCTCGTAGCCGGTGACGGAGTGCTCCTGCCCGTCGTAGACGACGGAACCGGACTTCTCGGTCACGGTGACGGTGACCTTGTCGCTGACGGGATCGATCTTCAGCCAGCCGTCCGTCACTTTGATAACGACGGTCTCATAGTTCGGGGAAGTCGCGGTGAAGTCCGCGGCGGTGAGACCCATCGGGTAGGTGCCGGCGTCCGTGCCGGCGGCGACGGCCTTGCCGACGAGCGTTACATCCGCATTGGCGGGGTTGCTCGTGACGGTGTAGCCCTCGACGGACTGCTCCTCGCCGTTGTAGGTGACGGTCTTCGTGTTGCCCGCGATCTTCACGACGATGCTCTCCGCCGGGGCGATCTTCAGCGCACCGTCCACGATCACGAACTCGACGTTCGTAAAGTTGCCGCTGGTGTTCTCAAAGTCGTCCGCTTTGATGCCGACCGGGTATTCGCCGACATCCGTTCCCTTCGCCGTCCACGCCTCGGTCGAGGTCTCGGCGACGTTCTTCTTCACGTCGTAGAGCGCGTTATCCGCGGTCATGGACTTGTAGCCCGTGACGGAGTGCTCCTTCGTGTCGTAAATGACCGTATCGGCGTTCTCGGTGATGGTGACGGTGACCTTGTCGCTGACGGGGTCGATCTTCAGCGTGCCGTCCACGATCACGAACTCGACGTTCGTGAAGTTTTTGCTGGTGTTCCTGAAGTCGCCGGAGACGATGCCGACCGGGTATTCGCCCGCGTCGGTCCCCTTCGCCGTCCACGCCTTGGTCGGCTTCTCGGCGACGTTCTTCTCCACGTCGTAGAGCGTGTTGTCCGCGGTCATGGACTTGTAGCCGGTGACGGAGTGCTCCGTGCCGTCATAGGTGACGGCGGCGGAGTTCTCGGTGACGGTCACGGTGACCTTATCGGCGATCGGATCGATCTTGAGCCAGCCGTCCTTCACGACGACCTTGATATTGCTGTAGTTGCGGGACGTGACCGTGAAGTCCTCCGCCGTCAGGCCCATGGGGTAGGTCCCGGCGTTCGTTCCCTTCGCGGTGTCCTTGCCGGTCTCGTTGAGCTTGACGGAAATGGTCTTCGTGCCGACGTCCGTGGTGTAACCGGTCACGCTCTGCTCACTGCCGTTGTAGACCTCGGTGGCAGTATTGCCGTTGATGGTGACGGTGACCTCATCCGTGATCGGCGTGATCTCCAGCAGACCGTCTTCCACGATGACAAACTGTACCGACGTGAAGTTCTGCGTGTTGTTGTTCACGAAGCTCTCGGGCTCGAGATTCATGTAATACTCGCCGACGTTCGTGCCCTCGGCATGGGCGCTCTTGCCCTCCGCGAGGCTGAAGTCCGCCTTAGTATACGCGCGGTTGCTGATGCTAACGACCGTGTAGCCGTTCACTTCGTGCTTGCTGCCGTCGTAGACCACGCTGTCGCGGATGCCCTTGATCTCCACGACCACGGTTCCCGGAGCGACGATCTCGAGATCGCCGTTTCTGTAGGTGATCTCATAGTTATCGGTCACGTCGTTGCCGCTTCCATCCACGATGCGCGTGTTGTTTTTGTCCGGCACCAGAATGCCGGTGTACTTGCCCACTGCGGTCCGGCTGCCGGTGATGACCGTTTCCACACTGTGACCATCGACCAGATAGGTGATGGTGTAGCTCGTGCCGGCCTCGACCTTGCCGTCGGCGGTCAGGCACACGCCGTGCGGCTGGCCGTCATAAACGACGGCGTTGTTCGCGGCTTTCAAAATGACCTTCTCTTCGCCCGCGCCGCGCTTGGTGATGGTGAGCGTGCCGGGGACAAGTGTGATGGTCTTGAACTGATCGTTCACGACATTGCCCGCTGCGTCCGTGATGGCCACAACGGTGATCTTGTTATTGTCCTTCGCGCTGTCCGCAACGTTCTTTACCGTGCCGACGACCGTCGCCGTCAGCGTGAGGCCTCCGGTCGGCAGCTCCTGGCTCTCGCCCGCGGCCACGGTATATGTTTCGCCGTCGTAGACAACGGTGTAGCCGCCGTCGGAATGCGGCTGGCCGTCATACTCCCAGGTGTGGTTGTTCGCCGTGACGGTGATGACCTTTTCGCTCTGCGTGACGGTCAGCGTGCCGTCCGCATAGGTGATGGTGTAGTTCTTGGCCAGCGTGTTGCTCTTCAGCTTGTGGCCGGTGATGGTGTTGGCGCTGCTGCCGACAGCCGTCTGGCTGCCCTCGACCGTGACGCCCGCAAGACCCTCTTCGCCCACGAAGCTGCCGTTGCTGATGGTGTAGCCTCTGTCGGTGAGCGGCGTGCCGTCGTACGCCTTGGCGGCGCTGTTCGCCGTCAGCTCGATCGCCACCGGCGTGACGGTGAGCGTACCGATGACGGGCTCGCCGAAGGTGTAGTTGGCGGTCACGTCCGCGCCGTCCGAACGCTCCACACGGTAGGACTTATATTCGTTCCGCTTGGTGCCCACGTCGGTCAGACCGGCGTCGGCCGGGAACTCCACGACCAGCCGGTCGCCTTCCGCCAGCGTTCCGGTATGTGTGGTCTGGTAGTCCAGCAGCTTTTTGCCGTTATACTCTCTGCTTCTGGACGCCGTGGTGATGACGATAGCGTTCGAGCTCTGCGTGATGGAGAGCTTGCCGGGGATCTCGGTGATATCGTAGTTCGCCTCGCGGAAGGCCGCGCCCGTCGTATAGGTGATGGTATTTTCGACCGTGCCGTCGGACACATAAGTCACGCTGCCGGTGGCCGTGATGCCGGTCACCTCGCCGGAGACGAAGCCGTCACCCGTGACGGAAACGTCCGGGCGGGTCAGCGGCGCGCCGTCGTATTCCTTGCTCGCGGTCTCGGACGTGAGCTTCACGGTGCGCGGCAGGATGGTCAGCTTGCCGTCCACACTGTTGGCAAAGGTGTAGTTGCCCGTAACGTCTGCGCCGCCGCGCATGACCTTATAGCTCTTGACGACGTTCTTGCCCTCGTCGCCCACGTTCGTGGCGCTGCCCTCAACAACAGCCGTCAGCACGTCGCCGGGCACCAGCACACCTTCGGTGCAGCTGAAGCCGTTGTTCGTGAGCGGCGTTCCGTCGTACTTTTTGCTGCCGCTCGCCGCGGTGACGGTGATGGTCTTTTCGGAGATGGGGGAGATGGTGAGAGCGCCGTCCACAACGGTGAACACGACGTTCGTAAAGTTCTTGCTCGTATTCGCGAAGTCGCCGGAGACGATGCCCACCGGGTACTTGCCGACGTCCGTGCCCTTCGCCGTCCACGCCGCGGTCTGCGTTTCGGCGACGTTCTTCTTCACGTCGTAGAGCGCGTTGTTGGCCGTCATGGTCTCGTAGCCGGTGACGGAGTGCTCCTGCCCGTTATACACGGCGGAGCCGGACTTCTCGGTGACGGTGACGGTGACCTTATCGGTGATCGGATCGATTTCCAGCCGTCCGTCCGTCACTTCGATGGTGACGTTATTATAGTTCGGGGAAGTCGCGGTGAAGTCGGAGGGCTTGAGGCCCATCGGGTAGGTGCCGGCGTCCGTGCCGGAGGCGATGGCCTGGCCGACGAGCGTCACGGTCGCGTTCGCCGGGTTGCTCGTGACGGTGTAGCCCTCGACGGTCTGCACCTCGCCGTTGTAGGTGACGGTCTTCGTGTTGCCCGCGATCTTCACAATGGCGACGCTCGCCGGGGTGATGACCAGATCGCCGTCCACGATCACGAACTCGACGTTCGTGAAGTTGCCGCTGGTGTTCTTAAAGTCGCTCGCTTTGATGCCGACATGGTAGGTGCCGACATACTTTCCCTTCGCCGTCCACGCCTCGGTTTCGGTCGCACGGACGCTGGTGGTCACGTCGTAGAGCGCGTTGTCCGCCGTCATGGACTTGTAGCCCGTGACGGAGTGCTCCTGCCCGTCATAGGTGACGGTGTCGGATTCCTCGGTGACGGTGACGGTAACTTTCTCGGTGATCGGATCGATCTTCAGATAGCCGTCCACCACAACGACCTTGATGTTGCTGTAGTTCTGGGACGTGACCGTGAAGTTATCCTTCGTCAGCCCCATGTCGTACTTGCCGGCGTTCGTGCCCTTCGCTTCCGCCTTGGAGCCTTCCTTCAGCGCGACGGTAATGGTCTTCTCGCCGACGTCCGTCGTGAAGCCGGTCACGCTCTGCTCGCTGCCGTTATAGACCAGGGTGTTATGGTTGCCGGTGATGGTGACAGTCACTTCATCGGTGTTCGCCGTGATCGTCAGCGTGCCGGGCTTATAGGTCGGCAGTTCATAGTAGCCGCCGGGCAGCTCGCCGCCCTTGAACCGGACAGTGGTCGTATCGATGACGTTCGACACGCTGCCGACATTGGTGATGGTGCTCTCCTTCGTCATGGAGAGGGTGATATCCTTCTTCTGATCGCCGTTGACAAGGCCCTCGACCTTGAAGTCCGGCTGCGTGAGCGGCTGGGCGTTGTAGGCTCTGCTCGCGCTCTCTGCGGTGATCGTCAAAGGAACGGTGTAATAAACGGTGATGACGTTCCCCGCCGCTTTCATTTTCAGCGACTGGCTGGGGGAGTAGCTGTCCACATGCGCCGACGCATATTCCGCACCCAGCGCGGTCGAGGCGCTCGCCGTCAGCGTATCGCCGATCGTCATGGTGCCGGTCTGGTCGGGAGCGACCTTCACTTCCGTGCCCTTGAGGTAATGGTGGATGGTGTACTCCGCGGTGTTGCGCTTGAAGTACAGCTTCAGCGTCAGCGAGCCGTCCGCAGCCACGGTGCCGGATTCGACGTTGTTCGCATTGGCCGCATCGTACACATGCGCGGGCACGCCGTATCCCTTGTCTGTATCGGTGACGGAAACGGTGGCGTCCGTCGTGCCGGTGCGCGGCTCAGTCTTTGCGAGCGTGTAGGCGCCGTCGGTCTGCTCGCAGTAGAACTCGACCTTATAGGCAGTATCGTTGTTCGCCTTCCACTGCGCGTAGAGGACGTTCGAGTCGATGCGGGTCACGCGGGCAAAAGCGCCGAGCGCAAAGCCCGTGCCGCTGCCGTCGGCAGCGGTGTTCCAGCCGGTGAGGGTGTAGCCCGGGCGGGTGAAGATCGCGCCCTTGAGCGTCACCTTGCTGTTGTTGGGGATCTGTTCCACCGTCACGGCGCTCTCCGTGCCGCCGTTCGGCATATACACGAGAGAGAGGACGCCCTCGGTATCGCCCCAGACGGCATGGAGCGTGACGCTCGCGTTCATGCGCAGCTTGTCGTTGGGCTGGTACTTGACCGCCCCGTCCGCCGTCTCTGCCCAGCCGAGGAACACCTTGCCCTCGGGAACGGCGAAGGAGTTGGCCTGCACGTCGGCGTGCGCACCGGGGGCATAGCGCTTCATATCCGTGACAGTATTCTTGCCGTCAGTATATGTCACGGTGTAGCTGTTCTTATTGGTATAGTAGGGGTAAAGCTCGATATTCTCGTAAATTTTGGTGCTGAAGTGGAAGGGCGTGTAAGTATCGCCGTTCTTCGTCGTCCAGCCAGCAAATGTCCAGCCATCGCCCGCCGGCTTCTGCGGATCGGGGAGCATGCTCTCGTCAATGGTGCCGCCGTAGGGGATGGTGAGATTCTTTCCTCCGGTGCCTTCCATGGTGATGTAGGCAACGCCGCTTACCGTGGGCGCTGCCCAGTAGGCGTATACCGTAATGTTCTGCGCGGGCATGGTCTTGCCATCAAATACATATTCCGGCAGACCGAAGGGATCAGCACACCAGCCTGCGAAAATATATTTCTCCATGCCGACCGGCGGGGTCGTAAGTTTATAATTTCCAGCGTCGGCAATGCTCTGCTGGTATTTATACGATGCCGTGTTGACCGTCTGACCGTGGCTTATATACACTACATTGTAGCTGTTGCGGTCGTAGTAGAAGCTGGCGCCATTATAGCGCTCGCCGTCCTTTCCACTTTTGCTTTCATTTACGGTAAAGCCGGTGATATTGTAGCGATCCTCTTTTGAAATAGTGGCAGTTGTACTCGCACCGGTATCCGTGTGATCCAGCACATAGTTGCCGTTAAGATCTTCCAGATAGTACTTAGCGGAACCATTGTACTGGCTCGTCTCATAGAAGCTGGTGCCGCCCAGCGGCATAACATCTATATTGGTCTGGTAAACACTGCCGCTCGGACTGACCTTCCACTGTCCGCCAGGCCACTGGTCGCGGATATTCGCACCGTACTTAGCGCTGATTCTATTGTTGGTTATTTCGCTCCAACCGGAATTCCAGCTACTTGTTCTCCGGTAGAATTTCACTTCGTACACATTGCGCGTGTAATATATGTTGACAATGGTAGCGCCGTTGCCCTTGATGGTTTCCTGCGTAATCGCCTGAACGGTAAAACCATTATAGGTCTTAGCTCTGCGCTCGTCTGCGCTCGTCTGCGCGCCGGTCGTACCATACAGCGTCTCGTTTTCCACATAAGAGTAGCCGTCGTCATCGGCATTCTCCTGCCAGTGGATGACGGTGTACCGCGTACTGGTATTGACGTTCCAGTGCGCCTTGAGCGTGATGTTCTCCGTCAGCGGGCTGCCGAAGTTGAACTGTGCTCCGTTGTATTCCCAGTGGCTGAACGTGTAGCCGGGCTTCGTAATCTCCACATTGGGCTTTGCCGTAGTTGCGTCTGCGCTGTAGAACTGGGGCGCGACATATGTACCGCCGTCGGAATCGAAGTGGAGCCAGTGGCCCGGTTCGACCTTGGCGTACACGGTGATATTCTCTTTGTCCAGCGTGACGGAGTCGACAGGGGTCTGGTAGCTGCCTTCCAGATACCAGCCGGTGATCGCGTGCGTTGTGTTCTCAAGACCGTAGGTCACATCGTCAGTCTTGATAACGTCGCCTTTCACGCCCTCTTTGGTATGGACAATGCGGCCGTTCGTGTCGGCAAAGAACACGTACAGCACTTCCGTGAATCCGGCGTCCACGTTGATCTGCGCCGATTCGCTGATCTCGCCCACGGTACCGAAGGCGAGCTCGGACGCGCCGACGAACCAGCCGGTGAATTTATAGCCGTCCTTCACGGGGGAATCGGGCTGATAGAGCGTGTCGCCCTTCTTGACGATCTGGCGCGAGACTTCCGCGCCGTCTACCCGAAAGACATAGGTGAGGTATTTGTCCGTATCCGGCTGGACAACTCTCATGGGGGCAACGTTTGTCTCGCCGCCCTCTTCGCCCTCCGCGGGCTCTTCGTCCTTGCCGGGCTCTTCGTCCTTGCCGGACTCTTCGCCCTTCGCGGGCTCTTCGTCCTTCGCGGGCTCTTCGTCCTTGCCGGACTCTTCGTCCTTCACAGGCTCTTCCGCCGCAGCGGGCTTATCGCCTGTGTCCGGAATGGAGTCTTTGTCTCCGGCGGGGTTGGTGCTGCCAGCCGGCGCGGAATCGTTTCCATTTTCGGAAAGAAGCGTTTCCTCTGCCGGGATGGTCCCCTCGTCTCCAACGGCGATCGCGTTCACCGGGAGCAGGGAGAACATCATGCATACTACCATCAGCAGCGCGATCAGATTCCTCTTTTTCATACAGTCCTCCTGTTTTCACTTACCTCTCCCTCGTTGTCGGACAATTTCGGGAGAAAATGTACGGCTTTTTCTGTGCCGGAACATGGTTTTTCTGCGCATGGGTATAGTTATCCTACTATGTTGTTTTCATTTTACACAATGCCGGGGAATTTTTCCATAGGTTTACGTAACATTTCATTATTTGTAACTAACTCTTAACAGTTTTTAACATTTTGTACAGGTAGTGATTGCTTATCGCAGAAACCACTATACCTTGTGGTTCCCCCGGTATTGCCGGAAGCGATTTAAAATGCCCTCTCGGCAGCCGAGAGGGCATATTCCCCTATACTATTATATTATAGACCCCGCAGGGTTATTCCTCTTTTTTTCTCTCGCGCGTTTTGACGCGCTCGTGCGGCGTGGGGCCCCAGCCGTCGAGCGGCAGGCGCTGCATCGCGCCGAATACCTTGCTTCGCACATCCGGGTACTGTGCCGAGAGCGTCGTGAGCAGATCCTTGATTTCCTGCCGCTTGGACGTGTGGTCCATCGGGCAGGTGCTCTTCACGACCGGCAGCTCGAGCTGTTTGGCGAGATTCGCGCTGCGCTGCTCGCCGATGTACAGCAGCGGGCGGATCTGCGTCACGTCCGCGCGGGACATATACGTCACCGGCTTGAAGCAGTTGAGCCGCCCCTCGAACACGAGCGACATCATAAACGTCTCCACGGCGTCGTCAAAGTGGTGGCCGAGCGCGAGCTTGTTGCAGCCGTGCTCCTTCATCGTGGTGTTCAGCGCGCCGCGCCGCATTTTCGAGCAGAGCGAGCACGGGTTCTCCTCCTGCCGGGCGTCAAACACGATCTCGCGGATATCCGTCGGCACGCGGGTATACGGCACGCCGAGCTCCTCGCACATTTTCTCCACACCGGAAAAGTCCATGCCGGGGAAGCCGGTATCGATGGTGATGCCCTCCAGCTCGAACGGCGCGGGGTAATACCGCCGCAGATATGCAAGCGCGGCGAGCAGCACGAGCGAATCCTTGCCGCCGGAAATGCCCACGGCGATGCGGTCGCCGGGGGAGATCATGCCGTAATCGTCCACGCACCGGCGCACAACGCCGGTAAACGCATTGAGAGAATCCATATTTCGCACCTCAAAAATTAAAAATCGAAACGGAGAAAAACAGAGCATTTACGAGAAAAACGAAGCATTTACGAGATTGCCCCGCCCTAAATAAAAATTTCGGAAAACAGGGGTTGACACCGAAGGAGCGCTGTGCTATAAAAATAGAGCGCGTCTTGATGGTATATTGTACCCGCCGCGCCTTGAAAAAGCAAGAAAAAACAATGATATTGGAGGCACATCAATGTCCACTACGATGGTCAGAAAAGAGGACGTCGTCCGCAAGTGGTACGTTCTCGATGCGGCCGGCAAGCCCCTGGGCAAGACCGCCGCTCTCGCCGCCGACCTGCTGCGCGGCAAGCGCAAGGTCGACTACACGCCGCACGTCGACTGCGGTGACTTCGTCATCATCATCAATGCGAAGGACGCCGTTCTCACCGGCAACAAGCTCACCCAGAAGTACTACCGCACCCATTCCGGTTACGCCGGCGGTCTCAAGGAGACCCGTTACGATCGCCTGATGGCGACCCGCCCCACTCTCGCCATGACGCTCGCCGTCCGCGGCATGCTGGCGAAGAACCCCACCCAGAAATGGCAGCTCCGTCGTCTGAAGGTCTTTGCCGGCAATGAGCACAAGCACGCCGCGCAGAAGCCCGAAGTCTGGACGGTCGAATAAGGAAAGGAGGAAATTTTAGAATGGCTACCTATCAGAGCAAGCGTCCCTACGCTTACGGCACCGGCCGTCGGAAATCCTCCACCGCCCGTGTCCACCTCATCCCCAACGGCAGCGGCAGCATCACCATCAATGGCCGCACGCTGGACGAGTACTTCGGTCTCGAGACTCTGAAGCTCATCGTCCGTCAGCCTCTCGCCGCCACCGAGACGGCCGAGAAGTTTGACGTTGAAGCCACCGTCGCCGGCGGCGGCATGACCGGCCAGGCCGGCGCGATCCGTCACGGCATCGCCCGCGCCCTGCTCAAGGTCGACGAGAACTACCGCGGCACGCTCAAGGCCGCCGGTTATCTCACCCGCGATCCGCGCATGAAAGAGCGTAAGAAGTACGGCCTCAAAGCCGCCCGTCGCGCTCCGCAGTTCA
>OHBE01002814.1_pt1 | contig 12057 bp, 11 predicted proteins | sample 1577231 | NCBI WGS metagenome assembly OHBE01 (sample SAMEA3541506, study PRJEB24748) | human gut metagenome | biome: human gut; feature: human-associated habitat; material: faeces | place: China | collected 2012
CCGCACGGCTGCAGATGCTGTTCATCCGTCCCACCCATTCCATTTGATTCTCGGCTTTCAGCCGCTCAGTGACACCTTCGGCTTTCTTCATCTGCGCGACCAACCGATCTAACATCTCCTGTGCCGTGTCGCCGATTTCCTCGAGATGATCGTCCAGCTTGCCGGTCAGCAACATCCCCGTGTAAATGCCGTCCCTGTGCTCGCGCAGATACCGCCTCCGCGCCGCTGCAAACCTGTTTTCCATACCGCGCCTCCATTCACATTTACGGTGGGTGGTTCTTTCTTCATCCATATCCTACCGCAGAACGCCAGAAAGCGCCAATGTGTAAAAATCAGATTTGCAGATTTGACATCATAGAAACTCCCTCAGAAACGCAGGTTAATATTTGCCAAATTGAAGGGTTTGTATGTCCTTATGACGTTATACCTTGATTGAGTTTTCGAACGAAAACATTTGTTGAAATATGTGGACTTTTTGTGCGGGCTGTGATATAATTATCAAAATTCAGATTTATATGTTGAAAAGCGGCACTCCCAATACTATTGGCACAAGCAATAAAGTAAATGAGGTTTGCTATATGACTGTGAGTTATAAAAAATTATGGAAGCTCTTAATAGACCGAGATCTAAAGAAGAAGGATCTTGAGGAAATGGCTGGCGTTAGTCATTATGTAATGAACAAGTTGACACATGGGGATAACGTCACCACTGATGTCCTATGCAAAGTGTGCAAGGCTCTTAATTGCACCGTTGACGACATTATGGAAATGATTGACGAGTAGCTGTCGCTTTGGGTTTTTCAGTATAGGTACGTCGACAGTCTTGCTACTTTTAAATCGTCTACTATGAATAACTTGCTTAAAAAGCTGTAGGAAAGTTGAGGAGGCGTAATGGATATCAACGCTTTGAATGCTAATCTAAACAGGGATAAATGGGGTGTCAGGAATTTTCGTGCTCTTAAATCTCTACTTGTAAAAGAGGTTCAAGAGTCACTTTCTGAGTTTATGCCCCTTACAAGCAGCTCTTATTATAACAATCCTATTCAAGTCCTTGACTTTTTTAGTGGAGCAGGTGGAACATCTCTGGGATTTGCAGCGCTTAATACCGTTATTCCGACATTTAAGATGCTCGGCGGCTGCGATATCAACCAGATATCCGCACAGACATATAGCCGAAACTTCGACACTCCTGTGATCCACGAAGACATCGTTCGACTGGCAAATGAAGAAGGTGCACTCGAAACGCTCCTCGAGAGCATAGGTTTTGACACTAATAAGCCCACCATCTTGATTGGTTGCGCACCATGCCAGGGTTTTTCATCTCATCGAAAGAGGCATTGGGACGAAGAAGACGACGTTCGAAATAGCCTCGTCATGGCTTTCGCAACAATTGTTGGGAAAATTATGCCAGATGTCATTGTTATGGAAAATGTGCCCGAGTTTTTATCTCAAAAGTACTGGCGCTATTTTTCTGCGGCAAAGAAAAGCTATCAGCAACTGGGCTATACAGTAAAAGAGCACATTTATAACGCTGCGGCGTTTGGTGTTCCGCAAGATCGCTTCAGAACAATAGTAATCGGCATGAAGAAGGAGTTCCTTTTGCCAGAAGGCTACCTAACGCCGAATGAATATCGAACTGTCCGTGATGCAATCTCGAAATTGCCTCCGGTTGCCGCTGGCGTTGCTGATCCTAACGATCCAATGCATAAAAGCGCGGCTCACAAGCAAAGCACTATTGACGTCATTAGACAGGTTCCCCACGACGGCGGTAGCAGGCCGGAAGGTGTCGGACCTGAATGTCTAGATAGGGTAAGGGGCTTTTACGACGTATATGGGCGCTTGTATTGGGATAAGCCGTCTATCACTATCACTCATTATGCTAGAAACCCAGCCAGCGGTCGATACACGCATCCAGAACAAGATCGTGGACTAACAGCAAGAGAAGCAGCGCTTCTTCAAAGCTTTCCGAATGGTTTTGAATTCACCGGCAAGTCCGACGATATTTATCGGCAGATTGGAGAAGCTGTACCGCCGTTGCTCTCTTCGGCAATTGCTGCAAATATTCTGATTGAGCTTCTGTCCACAGAGCCCACAGCCGACGAGCTATCCGATAGCCCGCAATCTATTGACGAACCGGTGAGCAGTTCTTTTTCCAGCGTCATAGCGGGAATTAAGATGAAAGATCAAGCTGCCAAGGCAACGAAATATACCTGTATCGATAGCTTTTGCGGTGCGGGAGGTCTTGGGCTTGGGCTCAAACGTGCAGGTTTTAATATTCTTCTTAGCTTTGATATTGATCAGATCTGTATTGATACAATCAAGGCGAACAAGAAATACTTTAATCATCCGGCAGAGGCCGCCGATATCGCAGATATGTTGAATGGAGAGCTATTGAAAAAGTGCAATCTTCAACGTGGTGAATTATTTCTTTTAGCCGGAGGACCACCGTGCCAAGGCTTCTCAGTCCAACGGCGCGGAAGCGATACGGATGAGCGTAATGAACTTGTACTAAAATATGGCAAGCTCATTGACGAACTCTATCCAATGTACTTTGTCATGGAGAACGTTACAGGTATTGCTGGAAAGCGTGGCAAAACTATCTTACAGCAACTAATTGAAGATGTCGAAAAGATAGGATATAAGGTGCACGTTGATTTACTTGACGCCCAAGATTATGGAGTTCCACAGCGGAGAAAACGCTACATTATCGTTGGTGAGCGAAATGACCTGGGCGAGCACTATAAATATCCAGAGCCCGTAGCTGCTCGACACACGGTGCGCGATACGATTGGAAATCTTCCGGCTCCTCCTTCAGACGGAACCGATCATCCGGAAATATCACTCCACAGAAGAGACCGGCTATCCGAACTGAATCTCAAGAGAATACAGGCTATCAAAGAGGGACAAGGAAGAGACGATCTTCCCGAAGAATTACTATCTGACTGTCATAAAGTCGACAGCTCAGTAATTGGATTCCGTAGTGTTTACGGACGCATGGCTTGGGACGATGTAGCGCCAACAATCACTGCGCGGTTCGATAGTTTCACCCGTGGGAAATTTGGCCACCCGGTCCAGGATCGTAGTATCTCGCTTCGCGAAGGCGCACTACTCCAAAGTTTCCCAATGGATTTTGTGTTTACAGGGAATAAAGTTGATATAGCTCGACAGATCGGGAATGCGGTACCACCGCTTCTTGCAGAAAAGATTGGACAGAGTATCATCGAATGCTATCGGAAAGTTGGTGAGAAATAAATGCCGTTTGATGCGAGCGTTAGAGCTTATTTGCGGGCTTACCAAAACGAATACAGAGCTGCTCTTCATGGAGGACAGCACACAGCCGAGCTTTCTTTTCGCGTCCCTATGCATGAAATGTTTAGGAGGATAGCGCATGACTTGAACCCGGCAGGTACTTTCGACATCATTCTTGAGCCGAGAAATCAAGGAAGAATGGGGCGGCCTGACTGGAGAATACAGGATCGCATCTCGCTTGGTGTTTACGGCTATATTGAGGCGAAAGGTCCATCCAACGAGCCGTTCGATACTACCCCGTATAGGGATCAGATTAACCGATATCTGACGTTAGGGCACAAGCTTATCATTACGGACGGCATTGATTTCGTATTCTGTTTTACCGAAACGCCGGTTGTAGTCTCGATTATAGACAAAGCACGAATGGACGCGTTAGATTGGTCGAGGCTCCCGGTTGATCCGCTATTTAGGTTTTATATGGAGCAATTTTTCTCTAACCCCGCTCCACAACGTGTCGACGAAGAAAAGCTGGTTGAGCTCGTCGCAATTCGCACTCGAAACCTGGCTGATGAAATACGAGAATACTCAGATTTAACCATAGAAGAGGCAATGAATGAAGACGAACATCATATCATTGAGCTTCTAAACGGTTTAAGAGAACTCGTTTATAACCATAATGATCCTCAACTTAGAACAGGAAGAGTCTTTGCAGATTTTACTGCGCAAGTCATTATGTTCTGTCTCCTGTTCGCCCACAGAGTTATCTGCTCAAGCGAGGATACGCCTACTCAAAAGGCTGAAAAAATCCGGTCATATGCCTATAATGACGTCGCAGATGGCGAAGCGCTTTTGCCATTTCGAAACCTAATGGTCTACCTCAGAGACCATGCTGGGGACGGTATGTTCATTGGTCAGTGGGTGGATGAATGTATCGCGTTCTTGTCTTTTGTTCAGATGACCGATCAACAATTGCAGAATCCTGATTACCATCGCTTATTCGAACTGTTCTTCAACAAATTTGACAAGCAAGCTCGGTTTGACTATGGAGCATTCTACACGCCGAAGCTCCTTGCGGAGTTTGTAGTTCGATTTGTGGGAAAAGTTGTGGCCGATCATTTTGATGGTGCAACCATATATGATGACGGCAATACAATCATTGATCCCTGCTGCGGAACAGGCTCTTTTCTTGAGCAGATCGTGGCCCACGACGAAGGAGACGGCGCATATAACCTTTGTGGCTTTGAGATCCTTCCTGCACCATATATGCTTGCTAACTATCGTATGTCTCTTGTCGAGCAGCATTACAGAAAGCAGAATCTGCATCCAAGTATTATCTTGGCAAATACACTGAGCAACTATCTTCTGAATGATGATGCAAATGCTCGCTCTATCGAGGGACAAGAGCTGATTCGAGCTAAAGAATTATCCTCTCGTCCTTTGAAACTGATCATTGGGAATCCACCGTCTTCTGACTCTAATAGGAGTAATGTCTCTGAAGAGTTTTCGCAGATTATTGATTTGATGGAGGATTTCCGACCGCCGGTCGAAAACCGACGTGGGAGACAAAACATTCAGAAGCAAATCAACAATCCGTTTGTTCAGTTCCTGCGTTGGAGCTGTGAAAAGCTGCTGGCTTCCGATAATCACTCGGTACTGGCGCTTATCGTTCCGCTTTCCTTTCTTGAAGCTGAGTCCTACAAATATGCCCGAAAGTATTTGGTCGAGCATTTCTCCAATGTTTGGGCGATTGCAATTGACACCGATGCTCGGACGGGAATTCGTGGCGACAGCATCTTCATGACGATGCAGGGCCGAGCCATAATTGTTCTTACCAGAAAATATGGCGAAGACAATAATGCCTCAGAAATAAATTACGCAGATATATCTCGTGAAAGGCGAAGCGAAAAAGAAGCGATTCTTAATGGTAGTATTGAAGAAACGATGCGTCGCTTTATTACATTTCCGATTAGCGACGCTATGTATTCATTTATGCCATCACGCCCGTTTAATGAGCAACTCTACGCTCAATTCTGGCCAATTAGCACTGAAACTGGTGCTCCCGGCGTCTTTTTAAATCAATGCTCTGGCGCTAAGATGGCTCCGACAGCTCTTCTTACTCATGTGAAACAACCGATGCTCAAACGTCGTAGCCGCGAAATTGCAAGTGAAGGGGTTATAAAAGCGCAGGAATGGATCGGAGGACAGGATAAGCCGGTAGTTGAATCAAAGATTCTTGCCTTCCAGAATGCATTAAACACTTGCACCTCTCGGCAAGAGCTTGATTCCGTTTTGGCTGAGAACATACGCCCTTGTTCGTTTAGGCCATTTGTGAATTCTAACGCATTGCTCTGGGGAACTATTTTTGATTACCAGGCGGGCATTGGCGGTGGAGGCGCGAGGGTTCGACCAGAAATAAAGGCAGTCTATGATTTGCCGGATACGGTTGGATTCTCCTTGGCTCATGCACCAAAGGATTTGGATGAATCACTTGGGCAGTTCACTTCATTCTGCTGGTATTTCCCTGACAACGACCTGAGCCGCAGGGGTAATGGTCATATTTACCTAAATCACTACATTCGAGATGTTCACACAAATGCGGTTATAAACAATATTCATCAAAGTCTGATTGAGCGCTACTCCGCGCTAACTGGTCTTGATGACTCCGAATGTGCCAAGAAAATGGTGTTTTTCTCCTATGCCGTTTTCTGCTCTCAGGTATATCTTGAGGAATTTTATGGCGCGCTGTTTGTAGTAAATCAATCGGAAAGCCGCGCAAGAATTCCTATAGTTGATGATGCCGGCCTATTTCTTCGTCTCGCGGAACTCGGCGAGCGGTTAGCTATCCTTGAGAAGAACGACGCTGCGGTCGATAACGTACTTGATTTTAACTACGACGAGCTGCTTGCGCAGATGTGGACGGGGTTCCATCTTGAGCATAGTAGGTCTGCATCGAGGAGTCCTTACGATGAAGAGAATGAGCAACTTATCGTTAGGGATGAAGTAACTGGCAACAGCATTCGAATCTATTGCCCTGTTTCTTTGCAGAAGTTTACGATTGCAGGATATAACGTAATCAAGGACTGTTGGCTCAAATTTCATTCATATCGGTTTACGCACTGCGATTTTACTCGCGATGATCTAAAAGAGCTTTTAGATCTATTCAATAAGATCGCATCGCAAATGGGGATCGTGTCTGAAATTGACGAAATAATGCATAGTATTGTTGGCGGTGAGGTTGCTCTTCTGAATTACAACGACTGAAAGATGGCGATTCATTATGGCAGACGTATTTTCAAAGGATAAAAGATCTGAAATAATGAAGGGCGTTAGGTCTTCGGGCAACAAAAGCACTGAGCTAAAGCTAATCCAGTATTTCTCCTCCAACCATATCACTGGGTGGAGGAGAAAGTACAATGTTAAAGGTCACCCGGATTTCGTCTTTCTTGATAAACGGATTGCAATTTTTGTTGACGGATGTTTTTGGCATGGCCATGATTGCCGTAATACCAGACCGGCTGAGAATGCAGAGTACTGGAAAAAGAAGAGAACTCGGAACATTGAACACGATAAAGCTATTACGAACCTTTTTGAAGGACGCGGCTGGTCCGTGATTAGGATCTGGGAGTGCGAGCTAAAGAAGAAAAACCGCGCTATTCTGGATGAGAAACTATCCATCATCACCAGCTTTCCCAAGAAAAGTTAGATAATAGCTGATTTAAGCAATTTTGTTCTGTGTGGAGGTCATTAATGGATACGATCACAACTAGGACTGTGGGTGCAGGCTTCGCCGAAATTGGCGAATCTGTATTAACCGAGACGACTCAAACGGCAATTGTTTTCAAACCGCAGATGCACGAAGGCGGTATACGTGGCTCGATTATTCGGTATAAGAAGGGCAGGAACGGTGATAGAGAAACTCCGGTTCCTGTAGATTTTCGGCGCTTAAACGCAGGTGATGGTATAGAAATTGAATTGAATACCGAAGCCGTTACCAACCTGACCCAACGTATTCAAGAAATTCAAGCACTTCTTGACGAAGAAGGTGTTCGACCCGGAATCCACAGATATAGAGTTACGAATGTAAATGATCTTGTAATAACAGATCAAAATAAAGCCCGTATCATCCAAAGACTTCTTGAAGCAAATCTCGGTGAAGATATTTGGAATCAGCTTGTACAGGATAACCCCAATATTGCCACCCGATTAGCGAACGCGAAAATACAAGAGGATAGATTAGCTGTACTGCATCGTTTCGAGGAGATGCTGCAGGACAACACGTTGGCTGAGAATAATTGGCAAGACTTCTTCGAGGAGAACACCTGGATATTTGGCTATGGCTTGCGATATCAGATACTTCGAGTAATACAGCCTCAGCCAAACTATGGCGGTGTTGCCGTAGATGGAAGGGGTGGACAGCGCGGCGACTTCCTTACCGCAACCGAAGCAGAGACAAGGTTTACTTGCCTCGTCGAAATCAAAAAACCCACCACGCCGCTCCTTCAGAGAGAGCAATACAGGAATGGCGTATGGGGTGCCAGTAATGAATTAACTGGCGCTGTTTCACAAATTCAAGTGAACTGTGCTCAGTGGGAAACTGACGCGAGGACTGAGCACAATCGTGAACAACTACCTAGGATCTATACGGTTTCCCCAAAGGGGATAGTGGTGATCGGAAAGACGAGTGAGCTTAATAATTGGGACAAAAGAAACTCATTTGAGCGCTTTCGTCAGGAATTAAGATGCCCAGAGGTTCTAACTTACGATGAACTATATGAGCGAGCCAAGTTCATTGCAGAAGGTCCTGCTCCCTTGGACGAGGACACCGATTTTGATATGCCATTTTAGGATTAACCAAAACTTCAATAGTTTATGATAATTGGGCTTGTACTGTTTACGATGATACTGTCTAATTGTTCTTCACAATGGAGGGTTTTGTATGAGCGAAACAATGCTATCTTTCACGATACAAGGAGATAACGAGGGATACGTTACATTTACTTGTCCGTATTGCAATTCTGATTTCAAGTTGCAAGCAGGAGAGTATCAGAATGACGAAGAGCCTTTTTCTGAGCTGTTTTGTCCATACTGCGGCCTGTCAAAAGAGAAAGCCAGCTTCTATTCGGAAGATGTCATTGAAAAGGCCCGAGAACTGGCTACTAATTATGCGATTGAGGAACTCAACAAAGCATTCGGGAAAATGGCTAAATCCATCAATCGGAAAAAGGGCATCATCAAGATGACCTATAAACCGCTCAAAAAGGTAAATGTGCGAGAACTGAAGGAGAAGGATACTCAGGAGGTTGAATTTCAGTGCACTATTTGTAACCACCATACCAAGGTCCTATACTGCGCTGGTGCTTCTAAGATTTTCTGTCCATACTGTGGGGTAGATTTATGATTACTTATACTGAATTAAGAAGATTGAGTCTGGATTTTCGCAGATTGTCGAGCAATTTCCTAAATTCCACCGATGATACTGCTGCAACTATGATCCAACGGTTTAAGAAATATATTGACGACACGCCTTTCATCTCAGGGATAATCTCTGATGCAATCGGTGAAGTTGATTATGATTGGCAGAACTGTTTCAGGCAAAGCGAACATAGCGGCTGGCATGAAATCGAAGTTCCAGTAGACGAAGCTTGCCATGTCAAGGCAATGTATGATTATCTTGACTACATTATCAGCAATGGCTCAAACATACTTGGCATTGCAATGCATTATCCTCATTCACAGAAAAAGTTCAATGAAATCATTCAACACTTCCTCGACATCGCTTTTAAACCTTTGATCGATTTCATAAACGACGCCATTTCTAAAGAAATGATCCTCATGGAAGAACAAAAGCCGTTAGGCGTTACTCAAAACATTGGGACTGTCTATGGTACCGTCAACCAGCAAGGTGGCGGGACGATCAATAGTGAGACCACAGTTCTTGCGGGAAATCTGGATCAGATTGCTGAAATTGAAGAAATGATCGAAAAGATTCTCCCCCACTTGGATGATATCCCTGATATTCCAAAAGATGCCGCAGATGACGTTAAGGATGATTTGGAATCCGTAAAAGAGCAGATCAACGCACCTGCACCGAAAAAGAAAAGACTACAGAAAGCTATTGACGGGATAAAGAAATTCTTTGGCGACTTTTCACCACAGCTTGCCGCTGCGCTCGCTGCTCATGCAATTACTACAACTGATTGGAACGCTATGATCGCATCAGTGGAAAAACTGATTTCTTCACTATAGTCCTGTAGCTTCTCCGCATCGAGAAAAGGCATGTGCGGTTTAACAAATCTCGCTTGACTATTCTCCTTGGCATTTTTTATCTGGCTTCTCAGGCCCCGAAAACGAATAATTCGCTTTATTCACCCTCGTCGAGCGAATAAAGCGAATTTTCGGTGAATATTCAGCGAATTTTCAGTTGCAGAAGCAGTGAATCACACTTTTCAATAGAAAAATGGCGCCAAAAAACGCACTTTTCAAATTTTGCTGCTGATCCTACCCCTCCAGAAAGCTCTCAAACGGCGCGTCGTTGCTCAGAAAGGTATCCATCATAAACCGTGCGCCGAGGCGGAAGCCGGTGATGAAGGTGTCCAGTTCGGATTCGCCCATGAACTCGGCGTAGGCGTTGCAGAAGCGGAGAAACAGAGCTTTGTTTTCGCCAGCGAGCTGCTCAGTGAGCTTTTCCTCCAGGTCGTTCAGTGAGTCGGACGCCTTCTTCGCAGGGCCCTTGGGGCTGTAGCCACGATCCTGCGGGTCGATGTTGCCGTAGTACAGCTCCTCAATGATATTTCCCCTCATTGTCCGTCACTCCATTTCTGCAGCTCCCAGAGCCGGTCGATATGGCGGCGGGACTTGCGTAGGGTCGCGTTGTGCTCGTCTGAGGAGAGCCAGTCGATCAGACAGCACTTGGGGATCATGTACTTGTGCTGCAGCGCCAGGGCGCGGAGCTTGCCAAAGCGAATCCATTCGCAGACCGTGTGACGGTTGTAGCCGGTGAAATCCACGATGGCGGCCACGTCGATCACGTCCGGGTAGGAGGCGAGCTTGCTTTCATAGTAGCGCCGAAGCTTCTTCTCGTCTTTGGCGCACGGTGGATGGATGCGGATTTTATAGGGCCGAACCATTTCGCTTCCGTATTTGTACCAGTTCTTCGGCGCTATGTATTTTTCCGGGTTGACCTCACGGTCGTTCATAAAGGCGATCACATCGCTCTTTTTGATGGCGTAGCAGCGGGTTTTCTTGCCGGTGCAGGTGTGAGGAATCAGGTTGAATTGGAGAAGATAGAGCGCTGTCTGCTTACTGATGTGGCAGGCGATCCGCATCTGCTCCTTGTTCATAATCTCCGGGTATTTTTGGAATTCCTTGGCGTCGTATTTCATAACGAAGACTCCTTTCTGTGTTTCGGTCCGAAAGGGCGCTTCGTATAATCTGTTTTGAGCCGGTTTTTCTTGCATTTAATCCGGGTGGGCTGTCCGCAAAGCCATACCGGACAAGGGTTTTCTTCTTGCGTATTTTCTTGCCAGCGCGCAAAAAAATCGATCGTTTTGGGGCATTTCTCATTTCAATTTGAACTCTGGTTTTTTCTGATATGGAGCTGGTCAATACCGGTCGGCGAGTCCGAAATCCGTTGCAGCGCAAGGGTTTTCGCTGTTTCCAAAACTGCCGCCACCGGCCACAGCAGACACGAAAGTACCAAGTGCGAACAAGACTCGAAATCAGTTTGAGGGAAACCTCACGTGGGTTCGAATCCCACCCGCTGCGCCAAAAATAAGACCATCTGCCTTTGGCAGATGGTCTTATTTTGGGGTTCCGCTCCCTGTGGTCGCTCCACCCTAAGGGGATCGAATATGCTCGGGGCAAGTGAATTGCCCCTGCGCCAAGGCTTTGCTGCGCAAAATACTTGTGACGGCGCACCCGCGCCGCCCCACCTTGTGGGGTCCCGGTTCGGTCGGCATCCATACTGATATGCCATGACAAAATGCCTGTGATGTTACAGCATCACAGGCATTTTTTTGCGAGTATCGGCGTGACGTGACGCGCTGCCGGCATTGCGCGGCTGGGGTACACCGGCTCGTTGTTGTCCCCGGCCGCAGCTTCGGGAGCGATGCGGCGAGCGGTCATCACGCGAAGCCGTATTTGATTTTGACACGCTCGAGCTTATCGAGCATCGGCTCGGCGAAGAACCAGAGGAAAACCGCCGTGGATCCGGCCTGCACCGCATCCATTGCAAAGCCGGAGGCGCAGTAGACTGCAAGACTCTGCCACGTCAGCGCGCCTGTGGCGAGCAGCGCGGAGTAGGCGTTGAGCAGAATGCCATAGACGAGGAATGCGCTCACCGCGCCGTAGGCGCAAAGCGCCTCCCGCTTCCTTGGCAGACCGCCCCTGTGGAACACCAGCCCCGCGAGAAAGCCGCACAGCCCCATGCCGAGCATCTGCCACGGCGTCCACGGCCCCTGCGAAAAGAGGATGTTAGAGACCAGCATGGTCACCGCGCCCACGAGAAAGCCCGTCTCCCCGCCCAGGGCCGCGCCCGCGAGGACGGTGAGCGCCAGCACCGGCTTACACTGGGGCAGCATGAAGAAGGCCGCGCGGCCCGACACGCCCAGCGCACAGAGCACCGCAGTCACGACCAGCTCCCGCGCGCGGGGTTTGCGCCTCTCGAAGGTAAGGAAGAACGGCAGCATGGCCTCCAGCACCATCAGCAGTGAAACGGCGTAGTAGCTCCGGGCGCCCAGCAGCTTGGGGACGAACACCAGCGTCATTCAGCACTGGATTAACAATCGTTTCTTTCAGGCTTATGCTCTAT
>OHBE01002823.1_pt1 | contig 12025 bp, 10 predicted proteins | sample 1577231 | NCBI WGS metagenome assembly OHBE01 (sample SAMEA3541506, study PRJEB24748) | human gut metagenome | biome: human gut; feature: human-associated habitat; material: faeces | place: China | collected 2012
CTGCGGCGGCTTGCCCTGCGGGCGCCCGCCCCCTCCGCAAACTCTCCCCAAACCATCCTCACTACCGGCCCTCCGCCCTCTCCGCAAATCTCCCCCCCCCAAAAAAGCCGCCCCCATCGGGACGGCTTTTCCTCTCCTTATTTCGCTTTTCCGGCCCGGATGATTTCCCGCACCGTCAGCAGCACCACAGCCGCCGCCAGCAGGTTGATGACCGCCGAAGCCACCGGGTAGTACCAGTGGGAAGCCTCCGCACCGCCCAGCACCCGCCACAGCGGCGCCAGCCACCCGCTCAGCCCAAGGACGACGGTCCACCCCAGCGCCAAGGGGGTGTACCTCTGCCAACGGGTGTGCCGCAGCGCCAGCACCACATACAGCACCAGCACCGCCCACAGCCCCCAGGTCACCCACACCCCAATGCCGTAAAATTCCGACTGATAAACAACGGGGTTGATGATACTTCCCAGCCCGGGCATCCCGGTCCATCGCTGACAGGTCAGCAGCACCGCATACAGCGTTCCGCCCAAAATGACCCGCCCGGCATACCGCCGCAGGGTAAGGCACAGCACCGCACAAATCAGCAGGTAGCCCGCCGGGATCAGCAGCGCCCAGTTCAAAAACAGCGCCAGCACCGCACACAGCAGCCCCACCCCCAGCAGGATATATCCCACCGTTTTCTGCCCGCCGGATGCCGGCTTTTCCGCTGCCGCAGGAGACGCCTCCGGCGGGAATGCCGCAGCCTGTGCCCCGTCGACAGGGGCAGGGGAGGGGGCAGCCCCCTTTACCAGCTCATCCAGCGTAATGTTATATAGCCCGGAAAGAGCGATGAGCCGATCCAGATCCGGCAGCCCGGCGTCGGTCTCCCATTTGCTCACCGCCTGACGGCTCACGCCCAGCTTTTCCGCCAGCTCCCCCTGGGAAAGCCCCAGCGCGCCCCTGTAATATGCGATCCTTTCGCCCAATGTCATATCAGCATCCGCCTTTCGTGTTTTGGTACTGCAAGACTATCACAGGGACCGCCCGCCCGGCAACCAATCCGCCGTGGATTTTTAGCAACTCCCGGTTGCACCGGCCCTCACACCGGGAACACCCCGCAGGTCACCGCCGCCTTTACCAGGCAGTAGCACAGCGGCGTGGAAATAACGCAGAACAGGGTGGAAAGCAGGCACACCCGGGCGGCCATATCGGCCTCCTCCCGGTAGGTGATGAAGAAGGTGCACAGCACGGCGGAAAGCGGCGCCGCAAAGCACATCACCACCGTCATCAGCGTCACCTCGGTAAAATGGATCCACCCCAGCCGCTGGCACAGGCACAGCAGCGCCAGCGTATACAGCGGCGCAATAAACATCCGCAGGAAGGAGATAAACCACGCCTTGCCGTCCCGCAGCGCATCGCCTATCCGGGCCTCGCCCAGCGTCGTACCGATGAGCAGCATCGCCAGCGGGTTTACCAGCGATGCCATCTGCGGCACCACGGCGTAAAGGGCGGGCAGACGCAGGTCGGGGCGCAGCAGCGGGATACCGCCGGGGCAGGGGAGAACCCCCTGCGTCAGCCAGAGTAAAAACCCCGCAAACATCGCCAGCATCACCGGCGTCAGAAAGGCCTTTTTCAGGCTCTGCCGCAGACTCCCTCCCGTCACTGCTGCCCCGCTGATGGAGTAAAAGGCATATAGATACAGCATCACCCGAAAGGCAATCGCCACCATGCTGGCGGAAAGCATCGACTCCGCCGGGTCGTCCCGGTAGATGGCTCGCAGAATGGGCATGGCATACAGCGTCTGCTGCCCTATGGCAAAGCAGATGCCGTAAAGATTGGCCCGCCGTCGGCCGTATTTTATAAAAATCAGCTGCGCCAGCGCGATCATCGAAAGGTACAGCACAAAGGAGATCAGCAAGATCTGCACATTCCGCCGCAGCTCACCCCGGTTAAAATCGGTCATAAAGGCGTCAAACGCCAGGCACGGCACCGCGATCTTCAGCAGCAGGCTGTTCAGCACCGGGCGGCTCTCCGCCTTCAGTATATTCTTTTTCCGCAGCCCCCAGCCGATGCCGATGGTCAGCATGGCGGCACAAAATACGCTCAAAAAGCCCTGATCGGCCAGCAGCCCCGCCGCAGAGGATAACATCGCATTCCCACTCTCCCGTCATTACCTTCACTTGACAAGAGCACATACGGTTTTTGCGGGCAGAAATGCCGTATGGCATTGTGCGGCTCATCGACAGGCGCCAGCCTGCCATCTTCACCGCACTTCCCCCTACAGCATTTCTGCTGCGCAAAAACTCCGCAGGACTTTTCGACGAGGGAAAATCAGATGATGACAAGGAAGAGAGTCGCAGGAATACTTGCGTATTTCAAGGCTCGATGACGCAGTCAGCGCTGATTTGCGCCGTCGAAAAGCGTGTGTGTCCTTGTCAAGCGAAGGTATATTACTCCATTATAATAGGGCCCCCCGCCCCCGGTGTCAATATCGCCCCCGCACATTTCTGCTTCCCGCAGGAACGGGGCGCAGCCCGCCCGCCTCCGGCGGGCTCCATGCGCTTCGCGCATGGCTTTCGGCTTCGCCGAAAGGGGCTGCGCCCCTCCCGCCCCCTGCAATAGCTTATCCCTTCATCCGCTCCGCTACCTCCGCCGCAGTGGGGATGGAGGGCGAAGCACCCTTGCGGGAAACGGCGATGGAGGAAGCAGTCGAGGCCGCCCGCAGCGCCCGCCCGGCGTCCCCGTGGGCAAGGTATTCGGTGAGGAAAAACCCGGTAAAGGTATCCCCCGCCGCCGTGGTGTCTACGGCCTTGCAGCGGACGGCGTCACAGGCATGGCGGCTGCCGTCTGCGCTGCGCAGAACAGACCCCTTTTCCCCGAGGGTCAGCACCACCGCCGTATCGGGGCAGCGCTGCTCCAGCACCCGCAGCATCGCCTCCGGCTCGCTTTCCTCGGTCAGCCCCTGCCCCTCCACCTCATTGATGAGCAGAAAATCCACATCGGTCAGGCGGCAGGCGGCAATGGCGTCATTAAAGGGCGAGGGATTAAACGCCACGACCATCCCCTTTTTGCGGGCGGCGGTGATGGCATAATCCACATGGGGCACCTCGTTTTGCAGCACGATCAGGTCCCCCGCCGAGAAACGGGAAAGCACCTCGTCAATGTATTCGCAGGTGACCTCCCCGTTGGAGCCTGCCACGATGATGATGCAGTTTTCCCCCTGCCGGTTCACCTCGATCACGGCATGGCCGTTGGGGGTCTCCGACCGGCGCAGCAGCTCGGTGCGGATGTTTTCCCGCTGCATGGCCTCCAGCAGCATCCCGCCGTCGGCGCCCAGCACCCCGGCGAACCAGGTCTCGCTGCCGGCACGGGCCAGCGCCACCGCCTGGTTAAATCCCTTTCCCCCGCAGAACCGTTCAAAATGCAGGGCGGAGATGGTCTCCTTGGGTCGAACAAAATCCTCCACCTGGTAGGTGCAGTCGATATTCAATGAACCGAGAACCAGCTTTTTCATGGCGTTCCTCCTTGTGATGCGGGGCATTTTCCCCGCCGATAGACATTATTTTTCCCCGGACGGCCGTTACAGGCAGGCCTCCAGCCGGCGCAGCAGCTCCTCCTTATCCGCCTGCGGTAAAAAGCTGGCGCGGACGGAATTCATGTTCATCCGGATGAGATCCTCCGGGACAAAGCCCATCTCACCGATGCAATGGTCGTATTCATCCTCCAACCCCACCCCCGCAAAGGTCATGTTATCGGTATTGATGGTGACCGCAAGCCCCATATCCAACAGCTTTTTGGCGGGGTGCAGCGCATAGGAGGGCTGGGTGCGGCACTGGATGTTGCTGGTGGGGCACACCTCTATGGTGACCCCCTCCCGGATGGCCCGCTGCACCAGTGCGGGGTCATCGTATATGTGGTGGCCGTGCCCGATGCGCCGTGCGCCGAAATCCATGGCGTCCCGCACCGTTTCGGGACCCTGGCTGTCTCCGGCGTGGCAGGTAAAGGGGATGCCCAGCTCCGCAGCCCGGTAAAACAGCGGCGCAAAGGCGGAAAGTGGGTCGAAGCCCTCGGCGCCTGCCAGGTCCAGGCCGACCACCCCCTGCCCGAGATACCGCCCGGCGACCTCCACCGTTTCGGCGTTGGCGGCATGGTTCACCGCCTCCGGCCCGATGCACATCATGCACAGCAGAATACCGATCTTTATATCGGGGCAAGCGGCAAGGCCCTGCCTGCGGCCCTCCAGCACCGCCTGTGTCACCTCGGCCTGGGTCAGCCCGCGGCGGGTATGCAGCTGCGGCGCCATGCGGATCTCGGCAGCCGCCACCCCCTGGGAGGCCAGCAGCTCGACGAGCTCCTTGGTAATACGGGTGATGGAACCGGCGTCCTGCATCACCGCAACGGGATGCTCAAACACCTCCAGATAGCGGTTCACGCTGCCGCAGCCGGTGGCCTCCCGCACATATTCCAGATAGCCCTCCGGGGTATCGGCGGGCAGCGGCACGCCCTGTGCGGCGGCCAGCTCCACCATGGTGGCGGGCTGCAGGGAACCATCCAAATGCAGATGCAGGTCGATTTTGGGAAAAGGGTATCGGATCATAATTCGGCCTCCGTTTTTGGTATTTTGTTATGGATTTATCAAAGTAAAATCGCTTTTTCCGTACATTCAGCATATTACATTGGCCGGAACTTGTCAAGATAAGGGAGAGCCGCCCGCTTTGCAATGATATTGCCCAAAAAGGTCGCCCCCGCTTTGTAAACCCCTCCAAAATCCACGGGGAAAAATTGACAAACGCCCTCCGCCCCTGTAAAATATAAAAGGCCGGATGACATTCCGGCACTCATTTCTATCTGGGAGGAGAAAGCTCCGGCGCGGCTGTGCGGGGCTGACCGCAGGGCTGTTTTGCAGCAGCGGGCGGGCAGCGGTACCGGCTATGGCTGCCGGAGAAACGAAAGAACAGAACAGATAGAAACATATTATTAAGGAGGAAATCCGAAATGAAGAAATTCCTTGCACTCGCGCTGGCTGTTATCATGGCCCTCACCCTGATCGCCTGCGGCGAAAAGCCCGCCCCCACCCCCGATCCCGACCCCGTAGACAACGTTTATAATGTTGTTTATCTGGTCAACGGCAACCTCGGCGATAAGTCCTTCTTCGATTCCGCGCAAGCCGGTCTCGATACCCTGAAGGCTGCCGGCCGCATCAAGCTGAACACCATCGAAATGGGCGGCTTGGATCAGGATCAGCCCAAGTGGCTCTCCACCCTGTACGAGGTTTCCGAATCCGGCGAGTATGACTTCGTTATCTGCGGCACCTATCAGATGCCCGATAAGCTGAAGGAAGTTGCCACCAAGTATCCCGATCAGAAGTACATCATCTTCGATGACAACACCTATGTCGGCGAGAACGAGAACGTCCTGAACCTCACCTATCGTCAGAATGACCTCGGTTATGTGGTAGGCACCTTCGCCGGCCTCATGACCACCGATACCAATGTTGCCAACATCAATGAGGAGGCCGTTCTGGGCTTCGTCGGCGGCGTTGACTCCCCCGTTATCAATGACTTCCTCGTCGGCTACATCACCGGCGCCAAGGCTGTCAATGAGAACATCAAGGTAGACGTTCGCTACACCAATGACTATGTTGATACCGCCAAGGCCAAGGAGTACGGCCTGTCCATGATCAATGACAACAAGTGCGACATCATCTGGGGCGTAGCCGGTAATGCCGGTAACGGCGCTGCCGAGGCTGCTCTGGAGACCGGCAAGGCCTGGTTCATCGGCGTTGACTCCGACCAGGAACTGACCTTCGGTGCCGACCTCGCTGCTCTCACCCTGACCTCCGGTCTGAAGAACATCGGTAACTCCCTCATCTGGTTCTTCGATGAGCTGGATGCCGGCCGTACCTATTGGGGCACCGAGGTTTCCCTGGGTCTGAAGGAAGGCGGCGTAGGCATTGTTAAGGACAAGAACTTTGCCGAGTATGCCTCCGAGGCTACCATTGTTGCTGTTGCCGCTGCCGAGCAGGCTGTTCTGGACGGCACCGTAGTAGTTCCCACCGCCATCGGCGAAGGTGCTGTTGACATCAACGCCCTGCGTGATTCCGTGAAGGTTGCCGGCTGATCGGCATAAGGAAACGGTACACTTTTGATTCCCACAAAGAGGGGGCTGGGAACAGCCCCCTCTTTTCTTACCAAATTTGTGTGATAGACGGGGAACGCCCCGTGTAGGATAGAACGAAACTGAAATAGCGGGAGGTATTCCCCCATGCCGGAAGAATATGTAATCGAAATGAAAGGGATCACCAAGGTGTATCCCAACGGCACAGCCGCCAATCAGGATGTCGATTTCAGCGTCCGTAAGGGAGAGATCCACGCCCTGATGGGCGAAAACGGCGCCGGTAAATCCACCCTGATGAAAATGCTGTTCGGCCTGGAGCAGCCCACGTCGGGCGAGATCCGGGTGAACGGCGAAAAGGTCAATCTGACCTCACCCACGGTCGCCATCTCCAAGGGCATCGGCATGGTGCATCAGCACTTCATGCTGGTCCCCAGCCTTACCGTTTCCGAAAATATGGTGCTGGGCATGGTCCCGAAAAAATCGGGCCTGTTCATCGATGCCAAAAAGGCGGTGGAGATCACCAAGGAATATTCCGAAAAGTTCAATCTCCATGTCGATCCGGACGCCAAGGTCATGGATATCCCGGTCGGCATGAAGCAGAAGGTCGAGATCCTCAAGGCGCTGGTTCGCGGCGCACGCATCCTCATCCTGGATGAACCCACCGCCGTGCTGACGGCACAGGAGACCGAGGAGCTGTTCAAGGAGCTCATCAACCTGAAAAAGCAGGGATACACCATCATTTTCATCTCCCACAAGCTCAATGAGATCATGCAGATCACCGACCGCATGACCATTCTGCGGCGGGGACGCAGCATGGGTGTCCACAATACCGCCGATGTCACGCCGGAGAAGATCTCCCGCCTGATGGTCGGCCGCGACGTCATCCTTTCGGTACAGAAAGAAACCGCCTGCCCCAAGGAGGAGATCCTCCGGGTGCGGGATTTGGAATATGTAAACGAGTGGGGCAAAAAAATGCTGGATAAGGTGTCCTTCTCGGTGCGTTCGGGCGAAATTCTGGGCATTGCCGGCGTAGAGGGCAACGGCCAGAAGGAGCTGGTGGATATGCTGTTCCACCTGGATATCCCCAATGCCGGTACCGCCACCGTCAACGGCGAAAACATACTGGGCGTCTCCCAGCGGGCCATCCGTGCCAAGGGCGTTTCGCTGGTGCCGGAGGACCGTATGCTGTACGGGATCGCCTCCGATGCCACCATCGAGGAGAACATGATCTCCGACCGCTGCGACGCCAAGCGCCTCAATAAGGGCCTCCTGTTCGATATGAAGGCCATCCACAAGGAAGTGGACCAGCTCATCGCCGATTACACCGTGCTGTGTAAATCCTCCCGGCAAAAGGTCGGCAGTCTTTCCGGCGGCAATATCCAAAAGGTCGTTGTCGCACGGGAATTCTCCAATAGCCCCTGCCTCATCATCGCCGACCAGCCCACCCGCGGCATCGATGTCGGCGCCACCGAATTCGTCCGCAAAAAGCTGGTGGAGCTTTCCCGTTCCGGCGTGGCGGTGCTGCTGGTCTCCGCCGACCTCAACGAGGTCATGGAGCTTTCCGATAGCCTCATCGTCATGTACGGCGGCCGGGTCGCCGCCTACTTCGAGGACACCAAGGGACTTTCCGACTCGCTGATGGGCGAATATATGCTGGGGCTGAAGCAACAAACACCCGAAGAGGTCAGGAGGGTCTGCCATGAATAAAAAGAGAAGCCTGATGTTCACGCTGGTGCGTGGTACGGCAGCGATCCTCATCGCCCTGCTGGTCGCCACCGTGCTCATCTTCATTTCTGCCGAAGGCGCCACCTTCGGCGCCAAGATCGCCCAGACCGGCAGCGCCCTGCGGCAGCTGCTCATCGGCCCGGCCTTCCGCAATAACGGCACCGTCAGTGTCAAAAACCTCACCGACGTACTGGCCGCCATGATCCCCATCATCTTCACGGGTCTGGCCACCTGCGTCATGTTCTCCGCCAACCAGTTCAACCTCGGCGCCGAGGGCGGCATCATGCTGGGTGCCTTCGTTTCGGCGCTGGTGGCGGTGTACTTCCCGCTGCCCGGTGCGCTGCTGCCCATCGCAGCGGTGCTTCTCGGCGGCATTTCGGTCGGCATAATGATGCTCATCCCGGCCGTATTAAAGGCAAAGCTCGGCGTCAGCGAAATGGTCAACTCCCTGATGCTCAACTACGCCGTCATGTACTTTATCAAATACCTGCTCAATACCCATCTGGCCGATAAAACCAAGGGTCAGATCATGACCTACGAGTTCCAGCCCAATGCCGCCATTCCCCAGCTGGTGGATAACGGCTCCAAGCTCTCCTGGGGCTTTGTGGTCGCGCTGGTCGCCGTGGTGCTGTGCTCGCTGTTCATGTACCGCACCCGCTGGGGCTATGCCACCCGCATGATCGGCATCAACCAGCAGTTCTCCAAGTATTCCGGCATGAATGTCGCCGGGATCATCATTCTTTCGCAGGTGCTGGGCGGTCTGCTCGCCGGCTTCGGCGGCGGCATCGAAATGCTGGGCCGCTACACCTCCTTCAACTGGTCGGCGCTGCCCGGCTACGGCTGGACCGGCATCACGGTGGCCATCCTTGCGGGGAACAATCCCATCTATGTCCCGCTGGCAGCCTTCTTCATTTCCTACCTCAATAAGGGCTGCAGCCTGATGTCCACCTATTCCGGCGTGCCCTCGCAGCTTATCGATATCCTGCAGGCAGTTATCTTCCTGTTCTTCGCCGCCAAGCAGTTCCTGGCCCGTTACCGCCAGCGTCTGGTCGTCAAGAGCACCGAGGAAGAGTTGAAGCTGGCGGCTGCTGCGGCCGCTGCCGAGGAAGGAGGCGCAAAGTAATATGTTAAAACTGTTCCTTACCCCCGATTTCTTCTTCTCCATCCTGCGGATCTCGGCGCCTATTCTGTTTGCCACGCTGGGCGCCGTGGTGGGTGAAAAGGCCGGTGTTTCCAATATCGGTCTGGAGGGCACCATGATGGTCGCCGCCCTGTTCGGCTCGCTTTCCACCTACTGGAGCGGCTCCTGGGTGGTCGGCCTGCTGGTGGCGCTCATTTTCGGCGTACTGGTCAGTATGCTCATGGGCTTCTTCGCCTTCAATCTCAAAACCGATATCATCCTTACCGGTGTGGCGGTCAATATGATCGGCTCCGGCGGTACATTGTTCCTCGTCAAGGTCATTACCAACCTCACCGAGGGCAAGCCCTTGGCCTCCACCACCTCTCTCATCACCAAAAAGCTCCAGATCCCTGCCTTCGAGATCCCCCTCATCAAGGACATCCCCATTTTGGGCGATATCCTCTCGGGGCATTGCCTGCTTACCTATGTGGCATTTATTCTGGTGTTCGTTACATGGGTGCTGCTTTACAAGACCCCCTTGGGGCTCAATATCCGTTCGGTGGGTGAAAATCCCAATGCCGCCTCCTCGGTCGGCGTCAGCGTCCTTCGCATCAAGTACATCGCCATCGGCTTTTCCGGCCTGATGGCCGGCTTCGGCGGGGCGTTCATGTCCATGTACTATGCCATGGGCTGGTCGCTGGATATGGTCGCAGGCCGCGGCTTTATCGCACTGGCGGCGCAGGCCATGGGCGCCGGGGAACCCTTCGGCTCCATGCTGGCGGTACTGGTATTCGGCTTTGCGCAGGCCGCAGGCATCAAGATCTCCTCGGTCGGCATCGATTCCAACCTTGTTTCGCCCATCCCGTATGTCGTCACCATTCTCGGCCTTGTCGTCTTTGCACTGGTGGTACGCCGCCGCGTCAAGCGTCAGCACTCCTCCGCCGCATTGAAGGCCACCGAATAACCGCTGCACAATCGGTATTTGCCGCCCGTTTTCAGGCGGCAAATGCTTTATCCGGAAGAAAGGACATCACCTATGAACGAGTTTAAGAAGCTGCCGGTTCTGCTGGATGGCGACCCCGGCCACGATGACGCCATCGCATGGATGCTGGCCAAGGCCAGCCCGCTTTTGGATATCCGCGGGATCACCTCGGTCGCCGGCAATCAAACCATCGAAAAAACCACCTACAATGCCCGCCGTGTCGCCGCCCTTCTGGGCATCGATGCCCCCATCGCCATGGGTCGCCCCGGCCCCCTGCTTTCCGATCCCATCACCGCAGGGAACATCCACGGGCAAACGGGACTGGACGGCCCCCGGCTGCCGGAGCCGGCGGGAGAATTATCCCCCCTCGGCGCGGTGGAGCTGATGGCCAAGGTGCTGCGGGAAAGCGAGGAGCCGGTCACCATCGTTTCCACCGGTCCGCAAACCAATGTGGCCGCCCTACTGCTGGCGCACCCGGAATTGAAGGAAAAGATCGCCCGCATCTCGCTGATGGGCGGCGGCATCGCCACCGGCAACTGGACGCCTGCGGCGGAGTTCAACATCCTGGTGGACCCCGAAGCGGCACAGACGGTCTTTCAATGCGGCCGGCCGGTCATCATGGCGGGGCTGGATGTCACCCTCAAGGCGCTCATCTTCCCGGAGGACTTTGAGCGCATCCGCAGCGTGGGCAACCAGGTGGCCCATGTGGTGGCGGAATGGCTGGAATTCTTCTACATCTTCCACCGGGAGATCGGCTACACCGGCGCCCCCCTGCACGATCCCTGCGCCGTGGCGGCCCTCATCGCACCGCAGCTTTTCGAGTCGCAGGAGCTTAATGTTCAGGTGGAAACCGCCGGGGAATACTGCCGGGGTGCCACCATCTGCGATAACCGCGGCTATGGCGAGTCGATCCCCAATGCCCGCTGCCTGACCGGCGTTGACCGGGAAGGCTTTGTAGACCTGCTGGTGGAGGCGGTACGCCGGTATGATGGATGGGAGGCAGCCGTATGAATAAAATTCCTGTTTGGTTCGATACCGATATCGGCGTGGATGACGCCGTAGCCTTTTTGGTGCTGCATCGCCAGCCGGAGCTGGAGGTGGTGGGGATTTCCGCCGTTTCCGGCAATGTCGGGCTGGAGCACACCTACCCCAATGCCCGCAATATCTGCCACCTGGTCGGCGCCCGCTATCCCGTCTATAAGGGTGCGGACCGCCCCCTTTATGCCGAGGTGGAGCACGCTTCCTATGTCCACGGGGAGTCCGGTCTGGGCGGCGCCCGGCTGGAAAGCTCCCCCGCCCCGCACGAAAGCGAGGCCGCATGGGACGCTTTGTACCGCACCGCAGTAGAATACGGCGGGGAATTGCAGGTACTGGCGGTCGGCCCGCTCACCAATATCGCCATTGCGCTGGCTAAATACCCGCAGCTCAAGACCCTCATCAAGCGCCTGCTTATCATGGGCGGCGGCGCGGCCCGGGGCAATACCACCCCCGCCGCAGAGTTCAATATCTACGCCGACCCCGAAGCGGCGCAGCTGGTGTTCAAAAGCGGCATCCCCATTGTCATGTGCGGCCTGGATGTCACCCTGCAGGGTTACCTCACCGCCGAGGAGATCGAGGAGATCGGCGGGCATGAGGGCGCCGTCTGCCGCTTCTTCCGGGATGCCACCGTTTCGGTGCTGCCCTTCTACCACAAGGCCAATCAGCCCGGCCTTTGCGTCCATGACGTCTGCCCGGTGCTGTATATGACCCACCCCGAGATTTTCGGGGGCCAGCCCTGCGGTGTCTATGTGGAAACACAGGGAAAGATCACCTGCGGCAAAACGGTCACCGACCTCTGGAGCGACAAAAAGTTCCCCGACCGCCATGTCTTTGCGGTGCTGGAAATGGACCGCGAGGCCTTTGTCCGGGAGATCCGCAAGGCCATCTTGAGCTATTGATCCACCCATAACAAACGCCCTCACGGCACATCGCTGCGGGGGCGTTTTGGCGTTTTGCTTATCCTTTTTCCCATGCAGGGCAAGGCTTTGCGCCCCCCACCGGCCGCAGGCCGTTTCGACTGCGTCGAAACACACGGGCTCCGCCCGTGTCGGCGGCTCCGCCGCCGGGCC
>OHBE01002833.1_pt1 | contig 11985 bp, 8 predicted proteins | sample 1577231 | NCBI WGS metagenome assembly OHBE01 (sample SAMEA3541506, study PRJEB24748) | human gut metagenome | biome: human gut; feature: human-associated habitat; material: faeces | place: China | collected 2012
ATTCTACATCGACAATGGCATCATCGTTACTTTCCAGTGTATCAATATCTGAGCTGTCTTTCTCATTATCTACATCACTTGAATCGATATCTGTATCGTCTGAACCATCATCTCCACCTATAATGGTGTCATCATCATATTCATCTGATCCGTCTTCTTCTCCGCCAATGGTATAAGTGCTGTCCATCGTATCATCATAATAAGCGGATGCATCTGTACTCTGAAGAACCTCTTTCAGATCATATATCGTTCCGTCAACTGCATTTACCATGATTGCCTGTACCGGATAATCATAATCGTAAGTTCCATCTTCTTCATCTGCCTGTGCGAATATCCATACCGGTACATATTGATATATATTCTCCTGCGATTCATCCTTCATGCAATAATACGTAAGTCTTACATCGTTATATTCAATATCATTATAAGAAGTCTTATTTTCTGTATAGTATGCCGGTACATTCTTATTCAATGCACTTAACAGATCTTTCCAGCTCATCAGTTCTACATTCTTCTGCTCATCTCCTGTCGGTGCAAGAAGCGGATAACAGCTTGCATTGATCACTCCGTTTGAATCAACCTGTATCGTAAATGTCTCAGATGTTGAATCATACCAGACATCATCATCGGATGAAAGGGAATCTACCATGGACAGATCCGCACTATATGGTGCAGTACCATTTACCGAACGTCCAAATGTCATGATATATCCGTCGTATTCTGTCGCTACAACGTCATATGAGGTATCGTAATATTCCCATAAAAGCTGGGATGTATATGTAGGGATCACATCATCAATACCACAGCTGCTCAGGAATTCCTGTGCAAGAGAAACTGCCTCGTCCTGTGTAAATGTACAGCTGTTCGGCATACTTTCATCTACATCTTCATCACCATACTGCGCATCATATGCATAAACATATGTAGCGCCCTCATGTGGCTTATAATTTATAAGTCCTTCGGACGGATAATAGGACAATTCAAAATTTGCTCCCAGACCCTCTTCCGAATCTGAAAATGAAAGCATATATTCATAATCACCGATATTACCTATAAAATCTGTTGCACTGTAATCACCCGCACCTGTACGTTCGTCTGTTGCATTCGTCATCTCATCTTCCAGATAAGATATATATTCATTACAATAGCTCTCCGTCTCTGTGTCTCCCGATGCCTTTGCCTCTTCTAACATTGCCTGAAAGGAGTCAATCTGCGACTGAAGATCACTCTTTGTCTGATGTTCCCAGTCATATACATAGATTCCTTTTGATTTATCAAACACTGCCTCGCAAACTTTCTGCTTATATGCATTGTCAAATGTATTACTTTTATAGTTAATGATGGACATACTGTCAGATGACGGAACACTTATATCGTCATCTTTTATCTTAATACTCTTTAATCCGGAATCACCGACCTCAATATCTCCCTCATAAGATTCAGGAATTCCCAGACGTGAAGCAAGCGCACCACTATCTCCCGAACCACTGTTTTCACTGCTGCCGTCTCCATCCACATCATAATCCACCTTTTTATTACAACCAGAAAAAACGGTTGCTGCTGACAATGCTGTTACTAAAAGCAGAGCTGTCATTTTTGTGAACTTTTTCTTTCTCATGATTTCCTCCTAGAAATTTTCAGACTATACACTGATTTTATTCAATTAAACAAGGTTATTATAATCGAGTGAATATTTAATAGCAAGAAAAAACACGCATAAAAAAACGAAAATACTGTGAACACACAATATTTTCGCCTTTATTTCAATTATTTTTATTCTTTTGATATAACAACTTTTCCGTCAACAACCTGAATCTTTACTTTATTTGTGTCAATTCCTGCTGCCTCCAGAATATCATCACTGATCTGAACACGATGTGCCTTATCCAGAACTGAATATTCCTCATGAGAATCTGATCCGTTGAAATTAACGCCTTCCATGTCATTAATTCTTTTCCGATAGTCCTCTTTCATAATCTTCTCTGTACTGATCTTGCCATCAGCGATCATAACCACACGGCTTACTTTATTTGCCAGACTGATATCATGTGTTACTATGATAACTGTAATACCCAGTTCCTCATTCAGTTTACGGAACAGATCCTGTATCATATCCGATGTCTTGGAATCGACTGCACCTGTCGGCTCATCTGCCAGAAGTATCTTCGGGTCATTTGCAAGTGCGATTGCGATCGCAACTCGCTGCTGCTCACCACCGGACATCTGAGACGGATAAGAATTCACCTTTTCCTTCAATCCCACTTTACATAACAGATCATATGCTTTCTTTTCTCTGTCCGCTTTATTATCTTTGTCAAAATACATCGGAACCTGAACATTCTCTAGTGCTGTCATATAAGGAAGCAGGTTTCTGGAATTCTTCTGCCATACAAACCCAACCGTATGCTTTCTGTATTCCACCAATTCCTTATCAGTCATGGCAAACAGATCCTTACCATCTACATACAGCTTACCCGCCGTAGGACGTTCCAGACCACCAATCATATTTAACAGCGTTGATTTACCGCTACCGGATTTACCGATAACCGCCATCAGCTCACCTTTTTTGATTGTAAGCTCCAATCCCTGAAGTGCCATAACCTCAACTTCATCTGTCTTGTAGATCTTAACCAAACTGTCACAATCAATGATATTATCAGATTCCACAGAATCTGTATCAGTCCCAGCTGCCTCTGATGCTTCTGTATCCGTTTCAGCATCTGCTGCCGGCTTCTCCATTGTCTCGTCATTTTCTGCAGTTTCATACATTTCCGTATCTGTTTCCTGCTTTTCGGCTGTATCATCAGCTAAGACTGTAAGGCTGTCATTCTTCTGTTCTTCCATATCCCGTTGAACATCTGTATTGTACTCATCTGTAGATACAGAATCAAGCATCTCCGCCCCAGATACATTCTTTTTTTCTTTCTTCTTAAATAATCCACTATGCTTTGCCAACGATCTCACCATCCTCTATCTCAAATACAACATCTCCGAGTTCCATCAGGTTTGGATCGTGGGTCGTCATAACAATGGTTATTCCCTCTTTTGCAACCAGATCCTTGAACAACCGCATAACATTCAATCCGGAAGCCGTATCAAGTGCTCCCGTCGGTTCATCTGCAAATATAACTTTTGGCTTATGAGCAACTGCCCTTGCTATAGCTACACGCTGCTGCTCACCACCGGACATCTGATTTGGCATATGATACATTCTGGAACTCAGTCCAACCATCTCCAGTACTTCGCGAATTCGTGAATCACGATTGCCTTCATACTCCGCCAAGCGGAGTCCGAAATCAACATTTTCGTATGCATTCATGATTGGAATCAACGCAACCGACTGAAATACAAATCCAATATCAAATCGTCTTAATTTCTCTTTATCCGCAACAGACATCTCTGACAGGTCATTATTTTCTATAATAACCTGTCCCTCCGTTGCATCATCAAGAGCACTCAGTATATTTAACAATGTCGTCTTACCGGAACCGGATCGACCTTTTAATATTGCAAGCTTGCCTTCAGGAATATCCAGATCAATTCCCTTAAGAGCATAAAATGGTTCGCCGTTTCCAACCGTAAAGCATCGTTTTATTCCTCTTGCAGTAATCATATCCATAGTTTAATCCTCCCCAAGCTTCAATGCCTGTGTAATATTCATCTTCTTTAATATTGTACGAAGAACAATAAAACAGATAACAAACATTACTACAATAACGATTGTCAGTTTCAAAATATCAAACAGATTAACCGTTATGCTTATCGCTATATTATGAGCCTCCGGCAAATATACAACAGCTACCAGCTTTACGAACAGTGCTGTAGCCGCAGCTCCGACTCCGTAGCCAGCTAGACTGGCAAGTACGGAGCTGAACATCTGCTCATTGATCAACATCTTATTGATCTCATGCATACTCATACCCATCGCACGGTAAATACCAAACAGAAGCTCTCTCTGCTTGATGGATGTGATCCAGTAGATCAGGAAGCCGATCGTACAAAGAATGACTGCAACTAAAAAGCTCAATGAGAATAAACCATTTGTGATCAGAACCAATGGAGATTCCAGCATGTCTCTGACATCCTGATCAACACTTTCATAACTGTTCAACTGAATGTCCTGCTTCTGTATTGCATTAACGGCTTCTTTATAATCATGCCCTGCTGCGAGTCTTCCCCATACCTGATATGGTGTCAACCCAAATGATCCAACTACATATGCATAATTGGCAACAACCAGATAACGTTCATTTTCGACGATCTTACCACTGCTGTCTTTTTCATATGTATATTGATTGAAGCCCGGCCATGCATCAACGATCGCACAGATCGGACCGCTTGCCGAACCAAGCTCTACATCTTCGCGTCCTTTGATATCGCTGTATCTCGTATACTTGATATTATCTCCGATCGACAGATCATATTTTTTTGCCAGATTAGATGAAATAATTACACCATTTGAAACAGTCGCTATGCTGTTCAGGTAATTAAACCAGTGTTTATCATTAAGACCGGATTTCAATTCTGCGGTCTCACCAAATTCTTTTGTATTAATACCCATCATAACAGAACCTGACAATTCTGAACCGGCAACGTTAATTGATACATTATCATCATAAATAACACGCGTCAGATCGGAGCAAATACCCGAAAGGCTTTCTGTATATCTCTCATAATCCGGTTCCTCATAATACCAGTGGCTCTGCTTATCCTTATCCAGATATGCACCGGCTTTCCAGCGTTCCTTCAAGATCAGATCCGTTCCCATATTATATTCGATACGTTCCTGATTATTTTCATTGATCGTTCTTGCCATATTCGAATTGAACATACCCATAGCGATCGTCATTACAAGAAATACAGAGATAAAGCCCTGTTTCTTAACCGTTCTTGTAATCTGAAGGAAAGACGCATATACTGCCGGAGACCACTTCTTCTTACCTACGAAATAGATGAACTTAATCAGATATTTAATCAGACGAAGCACCAGAAGACCTACCGCGAAAATAAACAGTGAGGAATTCAGGAAGATCAATGGATCCGGCTTCTTACCGGCTAAAATATTAAGTGCAATATCACTTTTCTGTTTATTGTAGTTGTACAGCAGATATACCGATACCGCTACCAGGATCACATCGAGAAATGCTTTCTCCCAGAACGGTTTGGTACTGATCTTGCCCATTTTGCTCTTTTGTTCTACGATCGAGTTCTTTGCATATTTCAAAACCGGAAGTGTCACAAACAGAACTGCCACCAAAGCTGCAACGAAACTGTATAACAACATTCCCCATGTCAGTTTATAGAAATGAGTATCACCAAACGTAAATTTCAGGAAGGATGTTGCACTTGCACATAACTTACATAACAGATAACCGATCGGAATACCTATTACAATTGCGATTCCTGAAAGAATTGCCGATTGTCCGAAATATATTCCAAGGATCTGTCTGGTACTTGTACCTCTGCTCTTCAACATGGCGATCTCGCCATCTTCCATTTCAAGTATCTGACTGGATACCATATAGATAAATGCCAGCAATAATACAATGATCGGAAGCTCCAGTACCCATATGATGATCATTATAGAAGTTGCATCATCCTGATACTCTGCGAGGATACTGCTGAAATTCTGTGTAAAATTACCATCTGCCTTCGAAAAAGCACTCAGGTAATAACGAATATCCGCTGCATTTGAATGATCGATATATGCATAATCAAGCATATCCGAATTCGTATAATATACAGTAAGTATATTATATTTCCGGATCATCTCATCAAAGGATGCCTTATCGGTAAACATCATTTTGTCAAAATCTGCCGGAGTCTCTTTCCAGTAAATATCACTTTCATCCGATGGTTCAAAAATACCAACGATCGTACATTTCAAAGTATTACCATCCGAATCGGTAAGCTTGTCAATAGATACTACCTCACCAACGACCAGATTATATGTGTCCATATCCTGCTGTGTCATCAAAACCGGATAAGTTCCTTCTTCTACCTTTCCGTTTTCCAGATCATCTCCAAATGCTACATTGATATGTTCCTCCATATCAGGCATATAGTTAATACTGAAAAATCTTCTGGAACCGAGGCTGGTCGTTGCATATGTCCCTTCAATAAACATACGGATCTGTCTGCTTAAAACCGGTACATCGATATAACTGAGCCATTTTTTCTCATAAGCACTTACTCTTGCTTCTACTGCATCTGAGTCCGGATATTCCTTTGTATCACAGGATCCTCCTCTTCCGATCACCGCCGAATATACATTGTTATCTTCTATCGCAGCGTCAAATTTCGATGATAATGTCATATCCATAGCACCGTTTTTGAACATCGGATTACAGGATGCTACTGCAACCAGAAGTACAATACCAAGAAGAAGACATGCATTGAGCCATTTCTTGTTTAATAACTTATGTCCTAAAAATTTAAACATTCCTCTTCTCCTTTCTACTCCTCTGAATCATCCTTCGATTTCTTCGATGTATTCTTACCTTCGTCCTCTATCGCACTCTTGATAATAACATCGCCTTCCGAAAGTCCTGTCAGTATACATACTTCCGTCTGTGTCTCATCTCCGAGAGTAACATATTGTTTTACGATTTCATCGCCTTCAAGTTTCCATACATATTTGTATTGTTTTCCGGATGTCTTATTCTGCTCTTCATAGACCAGGTTTCGCGGAATCGTTACAATACTGTCGAGTGACAGCTGAGCATAATTTACAAAATAGCCTTTTGGTGAGTCATAGAATTTTTCATCATCCACCTTGATATAGTATCTTGTTTCATCTGATGAAGCACTGCTTGTTACATATACTTCACCATCAATTGTTGTTACATATGCTTTCTGTGAATCCGCTGTTGCTCCGATACATCTTCCTGTATACTTATCGCTGTCATCCTTCTGGTTAACCAAAGTTATTTCCTGATTGATCAAAAGCTTTGCATTTGCATCGCCTGATCCGCCATCGGAATCATCGCCGCCGCTGTTATTTCTTCTGCTGTTTCCGCTGTTATCCTTTAACGACAGAGACATCATTTTAGACTCATTACTTCCTATACTGACAACCTTGTCGCCCTCCTGCAGCTGGTAACCGGTACTTACATATACATTCTGAACAACACCATCACTATCTGCATATACACTGATATTGCCTTTTCCGTCATTATTCTCATTCAGCTTATCCCGTTTTGCAATCAACGGATTTACAGTTGCATTATAGTTGATCTTTGCAAGCTGTTCATTATATTTCGCTACTTCTATCTGACATGACAACTGTTCAACCATATAAAGGGTATTTTCACCATCTGCATCACCCGGGGTTGCTGCCTGCTGCTTTTTCTTACCTGATTTATATTCGTTGATCTGTTTTCTGAGATCTGAAATCTGTTCCTCATATCCTGATATATTAGAATCATATTCCGTCTTTGCATCCGTAATCTGACCATTCAGCTCTAAAAGCTCTGCGCTTCCTCCACCACTGTCAACTGTAAATAACAGATCACCTTTCTTGACCTCCTGTCCTTCTGCCAGATCAAATTTGGTAAAATAACCCTCTACCGGTGATGAATATGTTACCTGATTAGTGTCCACCATCTTATAGGATCTGCTGGTTCCTGTTTTTTTGAAATTATTTAATTTGATATCATACGTTGTGTAATCGCTTGGTATGGCCGAATCAGAATCGTAATAAACAAGCTCTCCCTCTGATAAGCCGCTTACTACTTCTGTATAATTATCATCTGATGCACCGATCTTAATATCACGTCTCTCTTTATCACTGCTTTCTGTCTTCACATATACGAAATTCTTATCTCCATCCTGATACAGGGAATCGTTTCCGACAACAAGAACCTGAGATGCATCCGAAGTACTGAAATAAAGAGGTGTAACAGTTCCGGTTTTCAGGATTTTCTTATTATCCGCACCTTTTAGTTTGAATCTGACGTATGGAAGCTTGGATGCACTCTGTGCTGCTGCAATCTCCTGGTTGGTATAACTGTATTCTTCCAGATCATATCGTTTACCGTCGATCATCGTATACATTGTATTATAAACTGCCGCATACCCGTCTTTTGTGATCTGTTCTCCGGTAATCTCAATATATGGATCATTATAATCTGAAATAATTACAACATTTTCACCGCCTGCAGCAGTTCCGCTGTTTTCATCTGATCCTGACAGATTCTTTGCATATGTAACATAACCGCTCTGGTTTGCCACTAATTTACTGTCAGTTGCAAGTGATTCTTTTTCCTTAATCTGCTGATTAAGTTTTTTTACCTGATATTTATACAGCAGATTATCATAGCGGTTATTTTCTGCATTTACAGCCTTTGCACTCTGATATTCTTTGGCTCCTGCCGTATCACCTGCCTCTTCACAGGCCTTTATCTTATAATCATTTTCTTTCTGTGTCTGCTCATATATCTTTTCATTAATAGTATGTGTCTGCTCCTGTGTAGATAATGAAGCCTTTAAATCATCAATTCCTGATGTGGTCTCATCATCATCTGCTTCAGCAAGTACAGTTCCTTTTTCTACATAATCTCCGACATTCACATAGATCTTCGAAATTGTCACAGAGGACTTATAGAAATAGCAATAATCCGTTGGAACTACAGAACCATTCTTTATGATTTTCTTACCAACATCTCCTTTTGATACCGGACGATATGCTTCATTGGTTGATACCGGATCCAACAATTCGGGTGCTTTCTCCGGTTTCTTGCCACAGGAAGTCACACACAACATCAGTGCCATAGATAACGCTACCAGTCGGGCTCCGTAAGATTTTCTTTTATAATTCATATTTATCTTTCTCAATTTATCGTCACCTGCTCTCCTGCTGTTAATCCTGATTTAATAATCGTAGATCCATCTACGGTCTCACCAACTGTTACATCTACTGCCAAACGATAACCATCATCATTAATTGTATATACATAATACTGGCCTTCTGACTTTTCACATACTGCCTTTTCAGGAACATATACTACATTTTTAATTACCGGTTTATGAATAGTCATCGTCAGTTTATTATCTTCGGATATACCGGCCATATTGTCTACCGGCTCAAAAAGGATCGTCTGCATATCTTTTCCGGTTGCATCGTCTGTATATTTCTTAACATCAATAACTTTCATATTGTATTTTGCGACCTCATAATCTGCCTCGTATTCATCTCCAACCTTAAATTCATACGTATCATCTGTAGTTACTGTATAATTTGAGGATCCTGATGCCACCGTTATCAAATTGGATGCGGAATTTGCATATCCATATCCCAGACTGTCGTCAACATAGGTTACTGTTCCGTCTTTTTCAGCAATCAGACAGTAATCCTTCATCTTCTCATTCTGCTCTTTAATATATGTATCTGCAATTGTCAGGTCTTCTTTCAGGCTTTCAATATCATCTGAATAATCTTCCGATCCATCAATCTGCATCAATTTCTGATAATGCTCGATCAAAAGCTGTTTTTCTTCCTTTTCTTGTGTATATTCATCAATCGTCTTTTGAATCTCATCTGCCTTAAACTGTACCATGATATCACCGGCTTTTACACGATCACCTTTTGCCACATTTACTTTTTCAACTTTATAATCATCCTGTTGAACTTTATATGACTTTGTTTCATATTTATCCGGGGAAAGATCTAACTCCAGAACAGGAGCAATGTCACCCGACTGAACTGTAGCTGTATCATATCCTACCTTGGTATATTCATCAATATGGATCGATGGCTTACTGCTTTCCGTCTTCCTGCTGCTACATCCACTGAGAAGGGCTGCAACCATGCCGGCACATAATATATATGTCATACCCTTTTTTATATGTTTTCGCATTGTTTCCTCCTTATTACACATCATTATTATGTATCTGTTTATTTTAATTTAAGAAAAAACCATTGTAATTTTACTCTGTCTTCCTGCTTTATTCAAGCAATGTATCAGCATATTAAACAATCTTAAGGTTTTCTATATAATATTGTCATTACTTGATATTACAGTCTTCTGCTTTGGTATTATAAAAAAGAAATGTATCATATTTGCATCTTATACTTTTCTTTTTGCACATGTTTATCGAAAGTAGTATAGCATATAAATATGTCCATTTTGTGGCGAAAAATTCTGTCATACTGCGTGTGTTTTATTTTTTTTTAAAAAAGTGAAAAAACTTGTTGACATTTATATAGCACAGTGGTATTATCTTACTTGCGTCGGCGGTAAGCCGTACGGAATAAGACATGCGGGAGTGCTGGAATTGGCAGACAGGCTAGACTAAGGATCTAGTGCTGGAAACGGCGTGTGGGTTCAAGTCCCATCTCCCGCATCTTTATTTTTAGAAAACCTTTGAGGTTTTCTTTTTTTATGTCCACAAAAGCCTGATGCCGGAAGTTTTGCTTCTAATGTCAAGATTTTGTCTGTAGATATATCTTTATGTAGCAGACCTTTTCTTACATCGGTCCTTAACGATCCACCGTCAGGGGGGGGAGTTTAGTACCGTTATGTAAGAAACAAAGCGAAAGCGTTCTGCGGAATAAAGGATATATCTACAGACAAAATCCCTGACGCGGATACAGCTTCCGGCATCAGGGATTTTTTCCATCTCAAATTTTTATCATATTGGTAAGCTTCTTTTCTACGTCTTCTAACAGATGTGCCTTAAATGCACTGTAGTACTCATGTGTAAACTGTGTATAAAGGAATTTGTTCCACAGGTTACTGCAATATGTACTGTCAAAATCGTAGTAAGAGTCTGTGTACATCATTCCGTTGCTGTATCTGGTCACATCCAGATATGGCTCTTTTCCTGCATAATTCAATCTCATTACCAGATTTTTCTGTTCACTGCAGCATGCAAATGTCTCTAAGAACATCTTCATCTGCTCTCTTGTTACTCGTTCTACAAACATAATATGTCACCCTCCATGTCCCATAAATTAGCTCAAAATGTAGTTCTATTATAGTATGAACAGGACAACTCTGTAAAGGCAATTATGTCGATGTCCGCCTATTATTTATGATCTTTAAAATAACGGATCACTTGTCAGGGCAAATTTTCCGATAACGCAAAAACAGACCATAACCATCTTCTTCCGAAAATCATCATGATCTGTTTTTATCTGCTTATATTAAATTAAGCAAGCTTTTCCTTTGCAACAGCAACAAGCTTCGCAAATCCTTCAGGATCACTGATAGCCATCTCTGAAAGCATCTTTCTGTTGATGTCTACACCTGCAAGCTTTAAGCCGTGCATTAATTTGCTGTATGATAATCCGTTCATACGAGCAGCAGCGTTGATACGAGTGATCCAGAGAGAACGGATCTCGCGCTTCTTGTTGCGGCGATCACGGTACTGGTACTGCAGCGAATGACGGACCTGCTCCTTGGCCGCCTTGTAGCTGCGGGACTTCGCGCCATAGTAGCCCTTGGCGCGAGACATAACGGTGCGGCGCTTCTTGTGCGCGTTCAGTGCACGCTTAACACGAGCCATTCTCTATCACTCCTTATTCGATTAACGCAGGCCGAGAGCGCGAGCGACGTTCTTCTCGTCGCCGGCGGCAAGACCGGTCTCATGGCGGAAATTACGCTTGCGCTTGGCGCTCTTCTTGGTGAGGATGTGGCTCTTGTAAGCCTTGCCGCGCATGATCTTGCCGGAACCAGTCACGCGGAAGCGCTTCTTGGAACCGCTGTGGGTCTTCATCTTAGGCATTGCTGTCCTTCCCTTCTTCTTCCTTCTTGCTGTCGTTTTTCTTCTTTTTCTTCGCCGCCATCGCGGAGGGCAACGGGGCGATGAGCATGTGCATGTTGCGGCCTTCCATCTTGGGCTGGCTCTCGATGACGGCCACGTCCTTCAGGTCGTCGGCCAGACGCTCCAGGATGGTCAGGCCCTGCTCGGGATGCGCCATCTCGCGACCGCGGAACATGATGGTGATCTTCACCTTGTTGCCCGCGTCCAAGAAGCGCAGCA
>OHBE01002834.1_pt1 | contig 11982 bp, 9 predicted proteins | sample 1577231 | NCBI WGS metagenome assembly OHBE01 (sample SAMEA3541506, study PRJEB24748) | human gut metagenome | biome: human gut; feature: human-associated habitat; material: faeces | place: China | collected 2012
CGGACATAAATCTCCCTTTTTTAATACTTTCACCTCGCCTTCTTTAAGCGCCCAACCAAGTAAAGGCAAACACGATAAAAATATAACAAGTAATCTTTTCATACCTATCTCCAAGTTTCGTAAAACATTTTTTTACCTACAACTCCTCCGTCAGCCTCTCTGCCACTTTTTACCAAAGGCAGAGAGACATTTCTGTTAATACTAATATTTCTTTATCTCTTCTGTAAAATATTTCAACCCATCTCGCAACACAATATTCTTAACTTTCAGAGACAATTTCAACGATAAATCAATCAATTTCTTTTTCTGCCGTTCACTCCATTTATCTTTCAAAAAAATGATTGGACGGAAATACAAGTAGCTTAATTTATTCTCCTCCATTGTCGGAAAAATTTTCATAAAAACAGCGAATGTTGCATCAGCATCCAATGAAAACATTCCTTTCAACAGATTCACGTAATCGTATAAATAATCCTTACCCGGCAAATTACAAGCCTCCAAATTTTTCTCGATAGCCTCCACGTCTGCCATATCTGTCGTCTTATTTCTACCACGAATCATATCCTCCAATTGTGTCTCAAACATAGACGCTAACTTTATATTTACGGGTTCCACCCCCACCCCTTTACGAAAATTATCTACGTGACTCAACAAATAATTAATATTCTCGGAGCCCACCGGTGAAATATTCGGGTTTTCATAAAGGAACCAGTACGTTACATACGACTTCTCGCTATCACCCAAATTCTCCATTAATTCAGTAGTAACCAATTTCGCTTTATCATATTGTTTTGTCGCCTCCAAAGCCTTCAAATAAGAAAGTACGAAACGACTCATCCGATTCCCGGCTGCATACAACGAATCCATTTTCACGGTAGAAATCTCCCCCAAAGCCAACTTCACCTTGTAAACGAACTCTTGCCCCGAAGGAGTCATTCCCACAATAGGATTGATCAAACTACCATCCGCATTTACCAACAAAAACGTCGGGTAAGCATCCACTCTATACTTTTTAGCAATCACCGCCCCTTCTCCTTTCTCCATATCATACTTCACACACACAAATCGCTCATTCAAAAAATCCCCCACTTCTTTCAATAGCAAAATTTCTTTGGCCATAATCTTACAGGGGCCACACCATGAGGTATAACAATCAATAAACACCATTTTCCCCTCTCCCTTCGCTTTCTCCAATGCTTTCTCTAAACTCAATTCTTGAAAATTCGTTTGGGCAAACACAGGCAACATCAAAAACACATAAATGAATAACAATACAAACTTTTTCATAATTTCTATTTTTTACATAACATACAAACATTCCCGTTGTAAAATTGACCACACATCCAATAGCAAAGTAAGGACAGATAGAGAGCAAGCTCTCTATCTGCCGAACATAGCCGATTCGAGACCGTTCGGATTCACTTAGCAGCGAAGCTGATTACCAACTCCATTGCGTAAACTTAGCTTTACCTCGATAAAATCTCGAATCTAATATTTTGACTTCATCATTCGGCACAATCTCAAAATGCAAACAAAAACTTTTAGAGAAAGAAGATCCATAGTCAACCTTCGGATCATACAATAAAATCACCGGTACCAATACACTTGATGTACGAGGAGGGATCACGTAATATTCCTCCATTCGAGGATCATCAAAAGCAACATAATTTACCCCAGGAACGGCCACTGTCGCAATTCCTGTGTAATAAGAGGAACTGTCCATTGAAGATAAAACACTTTGTTTCAAAGAAAATTTTCTTTCTTTTTCACTCACATTTCCCATTATATCAATCTTATACCAAAGAGTATCGATTTTTTCAGAAGATGATAAAGATCCTGTTTCACTAGAATTAGGATAAGGATCCGCATCAAAAGGCCCTGCTTGATCATAATAAAAATGAATGCCATCAGGTCCACTATATATGGAAGAGACTTCTGCTTTATCACATGCCCCCAATAAACAGGCACAACATATCATTATTAATACATTTTTCATAATTTCACTATTTTACATCCAAACTTTCAGCTTCTGGAATTGTCACAATATATTGATCTTCTAAACAATCAACCGTAGTTCCTAACATACGCCTCATGTTATTACGTTTATATGTAAAGAAATTTTGCCCTTCTCCCACATATTCCCTAATACTCTCCAGCATAATACGTTCCTTACGATCCATTTCGGTTAACGGGATATATTCGATATTACGAGCAGCGCAATATTCTTCATAAAGAGTATTCGCTTCATCCAATGGCCCACATTCCATAATAATGAAATATATCTCGGGTAAACGCATTATCGGGAAATTATCTTTACAATTATTCGTGGAATTTGCCAAAAATTGACTAAATTTATTAATCGTAATAGAAGTCACTAAATATTCATCCAACATACTCCCATCTGGAGCATACCAAGTTCCACTCCCTGTCCGCCAAAAATGTTGGTAGCGCAAATCCTCCGCATAATTTTCACCATATAATACCTCTCTATAACTCGGATCATTACTTGAAGACAACATTCTTGAAGACCAGCCTGAATAATTAAAATCAAATTTGTCACAATTCACTCCACAAATATGCTCCGAATAATGAGACAGATCGGTAGTGGTAAAACTATTCACATCATCACTCGGTGTTGTCAATCTGAACTGTAACTGCGCCCATGACTCTTCTGAATCCTTAGCATCTTTCACTAATCTAGCATAACGTAACGCTTTCTCATTCTCACCTATCCATAAAGCCACACGAGCCTGTAAACCTAATACTCCATAATAATTCATTCGACTTTTACGAAAAGGCCATGGAGAAGTAGAATATTCTGTATTAGAAATATTAGCCGTCAATACTGGGTCATACTGTTTTAATAAAAACTCCGCACTATCCAAATCCGCTTGCACATATTCCATAAATTGATCAAAAGTGTGATACTCATAATTATCCGGAGTATTAATTCGAACATAAGGCAAATACGCCTTCCCAACATCCACCCTAGAAGGAACAGGACCATATATTCTCAATAAATCAAAATGGCAACAAGCCCGTAATGCAAACGCCTCCCCGCGAACCATTGCATACACTTCCGGCGTAATTTTATTTCGATGAGCAACCATCTCATTAAGCAAAGAATTCAAATTAGCAATCATCGTATAAGGAGTTAAAAAAGTATACTGATTCACATCTTTTTGAGAATCCGTCTCCTCATAAATATGATTTGCCCATTTTTCGCCATCTGAATTTACCGTAAAAAGGTAAGTATTAGCCATATTTTCGACAATTCCTGTCCCTCCCAAACGTCCCGTTGGACTATACACACTTTGTGCAATTGTGTATACCCCGTTCAATCCATATTTCACTCCATTATCCGTTTGGAACAATGTTTCTGCAGTCATAGAAGTTTCCGGCTGTACAGTCAACCAATCCGTACAGGCACTCAGCAATATACCCAACCCTATCACATTTATCATTTTCTTCATCATAATGTAAATCTTTAAAATGTACATGAAATTGAGAAATTCGGATTAACCGAGAACGGATAAGCTGTTCCTCTTTCTCGTTCAATCGTAGAAATATAAAAAATATCCGATAAAGAAGCCGAAATGGATAAACTTTCCAATCCGGTAGCTCTCTTGAACCAATTTTGAGAGAAGGAATAAGAAAGATTAATATTGTTACAACTGAATACATTATCTTTATGCACGAAAGCATCACATGTATATGTACTTAATCCGGCATAATCACCATGTTTATTTTTATAACGAGCTTGATCACCTACCTGTTGCCAACTATGTTTCATCATTCTACGATCCATATTATACAATGTAGATGCATTTTCACCTTTGCTTAATTCCGTGAAATTTACCGCTTTTCCTCCCCATTTCACGCCAAAACCAACGGTCACACTAAACCCTCCATAATAAAATGAAGTACCAAAAGTCCCATTCAATTTCGGCTGACGATCTCCCAAATAAACCAAATCATCTGAATCTTGTTCCAAAGTAGTAGTAACTCCATCAGCCTTTAAGAATATTCTTTGCCCAGAAGTCGGATCAACCCCTACCGTCCGCAATCCATAAATAGCATCCAGGGAATAACCCTCCCTATACTTCAGTATATCTTCTTGATTACTCATACCTGCGTTATAACCACTTACTCGCTTTTTATATCCTTCAGATAATTTCACTAAAGTATTCTTTCGTCTAGAGAATGAAGCAAACAAGTGCCAATTAATTCTTTTTTCCGTATCACGATACAATTGTACACCGACATTTCCATCCCACCCTTCATTCCGTATTTTTCCAACGTTACCCATAATACGCTCAAAGCCATGTGATATCGGCAAATTCATATCCGTCAAAGTATTATTAGTCAAATAGTTATAATAATTTAACGAAAACTCAATACGACTATTAAACAATTTCAAATCTAAACCTGCATTATGTTGAAAAGTATTCTGCTGCTCCAAATTCGGATTAGCGAACTGTCCTAATGTCCAAGCGATTCCACCTAAATAAACATAAGACGAATTTCTTTGAAATACCTCCATAGATACTTCTGGACCAACAAACATATTCCCCGTAACCCCGAAAGAGTAACGAAAACGCATCTCATTAACAAATGGCAAATGCTCTTTCACAAACATTTCATTACTAACTGCCCATCCAGCTCCCAAAGAGTAGAAATATTGGAAACGATTATTTTTACCAAAAGAAGACCCTCCATTATAATTAACAGAAAAATCTACAAAATAACGCTGATCATAATAATAGTTAGCCGTAGCAATTAAAGATGCCCTACGCACAGTACTTTCGCTACCATTTGTTCCTCCTGAACTCGGATAAGACATTGACATTCCCGGGTGACTAACATTAGAAGATATATACCCGGTGGCACTCCAATTAACATCATCAGCTATCGTCTCACTCAACTCCCCGTTAAGTCCCAAAGTTATCATATGCTTCTCTGAAAAAATATTATTATAATTCAACATTAAACGAATTTGCCACATGGTTTCCTCCCCTTCTCTTCGCCCAAAAGAGCCTTTCCGTTCAATTTCTGTTATATATTGAAAATCTTTATGTTCTGGAGGCGTAAAACCATCATATCTTGTATTCTTATAATTCAATCCAAATGTTGCCTGCGCCTTTAAATGCTCGTTAATTGTAAAATCAACTGCTGTATTACTGCGTAAATTCGTGTACTTAGTTTTATTCCACACGCCAACGGTATGATCATACAACGGATTCTCAATAGGTCCATAGGAAGAAGACGGATGATAATACTCTTCTACAGGCTTTCCATCTTTTTCATATGGAACCCAATATCTATTCATCTGTACGTAAGAACTAAACTCTCCATAAGGAGAATTTTGATTCCTGTTAAAACCAACAGCAAGACTCTGACGTACATTCCATTTATCCTTACGATATCCTAACTGCATCGTCCCATTAAAATTCTTACGCTCAGACTCCTTCATTACACCTTTAGTATCATCATACGACAAACTCAGCATGTAATTCCAATTCTCTTGACTTCCCATAAAACGTAAAGAGTGGAATTGTCCTACTCCGGTTCGAGTCGGCACTTTTAACCAATTATAATTTACCCCTTTAGCAATAGCATCTTCTATTTCATTATACGCATCTTGATAACTCTGTCCATTCGGCAAATAAGACTCCAAACGATCCCAAACCCCGTATATCTTTTCCATCTCAAATTTCTCGGAAGCTGTCATTAAATTATCATAGGTACCAAGATCTGGAATCTGTAAATTTAATCGTCCTTCATAAGATACGGTTAGTGCCCCAGCATTCGCCAAGGTCGTCGTGATAACAATCACACCGTTAGCACCACGAGAACCATACAAAGAAGTTGCACTCGCATCCTTCAAAATCGTAATACTCTCTATATCATTTTGATTCAAATCCATTACCCGTTCTAAATCCACCTCAAAACCATCCATGATAAATAACGGTTGATTATATTCCGGACGTCGAGTATGAGTTTCCAAATCGGAAAGATCAAGCATGGTTGATACTCCTCTCAACTGTATTTCAGGTAACGTATTCGGATCCGATCCCATCTCGTTATTCTGAACAATTAATAAACTAGCATCAATATTTGCCAACGTCTGAATTAAATTCCGTGAAAAATTCGCCTTCAAGTCCTCTTTTGTCACAGAAGTCACTGCACCCGTAAAACTCTCTTTCGGCTTGTTAAAGATACCCGTGACAACAACTTCTTCCACTTGTTGGAAATCTTCCTCTAATACAATACGAAGAGTATCCGTTTTGTCTGTAAAATTAATTTGTTTCTTCTTATACCCTACGAAAGAAAACTCCAACGTTCCTTTTTCCACGGGCAGGTCTATCGCAAACCATCCTTGAGTATTGGTTGCTGTTCCTAATGAAACACCCACCATTCTCACAGTCACACCTGGTAACGGTTGCTTACCCTTATCATGCACCCATCCTTTCACTCTCACGGATTTCTTCTCCTCTTTCATTTCCTGAGGTTGAATCACAATCACACGATCTTCAATCTTGTAAATAAATCCCGTGTTCTGAAGGGCTGCATCCAGAATCTCCCGGATAGAAGCGTCATGAACATTTAGTGATTTCACCCGGATATTTCTCACGTCATCCATATTGTAGATAAACGTGAATTCACTATTTGCCCGAATAGTAGAAAACACTTCTGTCAGAGCGACATCATTCAACGAAATAGTAAATTTCGCATTCTGTGAATAACTTGCAGCCGAGACAGAAACGGACAACAAGAAAAAAAAGCACAAAAATTTCATAGTCAACAATGTTTTTCGCAGCCTTATTTGCATAAAACTGCTCGAGTTACATTTTTTTTCCATAACTTTGTTTCTGAGTTTTACATTGAATTAAATATTGAATGTATCCAGACAGATAGCATGGGGGTGCTGTCTGTCTTTTCTATTCATACACGTTTATTGTTCGATCTTTTATTTCAAATTTCACACGTTTAGTTTGTTCTATTCTTCTCAGTATCTCGTTTATATCCTCGTAGCGTTTAATTTCAACAGAGAATTTCATCTTTTTCAATGTCGGATTCATATAAAAAATATTCACGTTATACCAACGGGCCATATCATCCAGTATCCTCTCCAGATCAACATCCTCAAAATAAAAAATTCCCTCTTTCCATAGCACATAATTACGGGCATCAACTTGTTTCACCTTAAACTTGTCATCAGACCATATTGCTTGCTGATTAGGCGATAAAACAACCTGCTCATCACCTCTTTTCAACTGTACCTTTCCTTCTACCAACGTGGTCACCACCTCTTCTTGGTAAGCCGAGACATTAAAACTTGTTCCCAAAACTCGAATATCAACCCCATTCACGGTTACAATAAAAGGTTTTTCCCTATTCTTTGCCACCTCAAAATAAACCTCTCCCTCCATCTCAACTTTTCTTTCCTTCCCCATGAAAGCCACCGGATAACGCAACCTCGATTCCGCATTCAACCACACCCGGGTTCCATCAGCCAATTCCAACGAAAATTCACCTCCTCGCGGCACGATCAACGTATTATATTTCACTTCTGCCGGCTGTCCGGCTAAAGAATCCTTCCCCGAATACTTTACCCTATTATCCGATGTTAAAATTCGGGTACCCCCCACCTCTTCCAGCTGCAGGTTTGTTTCTGGTCTCAAATCCACTTTTTTCCCATTAGCAAGTACAAGTTGCGCTTTCATGCTACCATGCTCAATCTTGGCAACAGTGATATCTTCCATCTCTTGTTGTTTTTCTTCATTTACCAACCAAAAAATCCCAATACTCACGAACAACAATACAACTGCTGCATATTTACTCCACGTAATCCACCGACCTGTCTTCCGGACCGTATGAGATTTCACCGCTCTCCATCGGGATTCCATTAATTGTCTCCCCCGCTCTTGATCCTTCCAAACCTCGTTCCCAGTCTTTAACGATTCTAGAATATTCGTATATTCCTTCCGGTGTCGCTCGTCCTCATCCAACCAACGAGCTAACACGATCCGATTTTTTTCATCAATCGTTCCGGTCAACTCTTCGGCAACAAGCCTAGCAATATCCAAACGTTTTTTTAGTAAATCCATACCTTCACATTTGTTATTTTATCATAGAGATTACTTCAAATGAAAAGTGGGTAGGTCAAACAAGAAAAAAAATGCAAAAAAGAAAAGATTTAACATTTACTTCCCTAATAGGAATAGCAAAATTACAAGATAATTCTTTGATAATAATCCTCTTAATGTCTCATAAGCAGACTTTTTCAAACACTTCACCGTGTTCACGGAGATACCTAATTCTTCTGCAACTTCCGGATTAGTTTTCCCTTCCAGATTTAAAAGAATCACTTTACGAGTCTGTGGTGGCAACCGATCAATAGCAGTATATAATATCCGCATGGTTTCTTGTCGGGTAACCTCCTGCAAAAAATCATAATCATCCACGTTATTCTCATCTAATTGCGTGAAATAATTTTCCTTCGCCCGCTGATGCTTACAATGATTCCAATACAAGTGGCGAGCTATCGTGTACAAAAAAGCTCTCCCGTAATCAACAGAAACAATCTCATCCCGCCGTTCATAAACCCGGATAAAAGTCTCTTGTGCTAAATCTGCCGCTAGTTCATCATCCCCCGTGTAACGTTTCATGAAAGCATACACGGGTGGAAAATTTTCTCGAAAGAACACTTCAAAATCTTTATTGGACTGAATAATAGCACTCATAGTGCCACAAAAATAACTATTCCTCCGAAATATTCAAATACCCAACAATCGAATCATAATAAAGCCCCACACAATCTCGCAAACAACCACACAACCTCTTGCTCCTTAAAATAACACAGGGGAAAACTTTCGAATTCCGTTTTCCCCTGTTATTAAATTACTCAAATAAAGTATTTATATATTCAATCATCTCTTCCCGACGTAATCCCTTCTCCTTTATTTTTCCCTCCGGATCGATCAGATAAATCATCGGAATACCACTCACGTTATAATTCTTCGCCACGGGACTCTCAAATGCCTTCAAATCAGAAATAACCTTCCACGGTAAATTATCATGTTTAACATCTTCCTCCCATTTTCCTCGCTCGTCATCCAAATTAATCGTGAACATGACAAAATTCTTACCTTGCGTATTCTTATAAACTGTTTCAAGGAAAGGTATCTCCAATTTACACCATCCGCACCACGATGCACTAAACTCCAGCAACACGTATTTTCCCCTGTAATCAGATAATTTATACACATTCCCCTCCAAATCCTCCAACGCAAAATCATATGCCATAACTCCCGGTTGCACCCGTTTTTCCTTCATTTACTTTGTGCCCGAACATTTTTTCGTGCGCCTCGATCGGGATTGTGCTCGTATTCAATGCTTTTTCCATCAAGGGAAGATTATCAGCATGAATGTATTCGGAAACAAAATAAGGAGCCACCTCACTATGAGCATACCCCGGAAGATTCAAAATATAATCCACCACCTTATCATAAGCCTGCTTGTAAGGTTCTGCTAAAGAATCATATAAAGCCCGGTTATCTTTAAACGCCTTACTCCGGTCGTAACCGATTCTGCCATACTCTTTCATAAATTTCTGTCCATTCTTTTCTATGGCAACAAATTCATCATGTGTTTTACTCCCACTAATCGCTAAATTTTTCAAATTATTAAAATCCCCTCGAACCTCAACTTCACTATTATCCAAAAATATACTAAAAGACCCCACGAAATCATCTTCTCCTTTTTTAACAATGAAAGAAACCAAACGAGGGTAATCCACCTTACCCGTATAAACCACTTGGCCATCCTTCAACTTCAAGGTATCTATATACCACTGAGTAGGATTCGGGACCCTTTCACTCACGAAGATCTCACACTCTGAAGCATTTTCCAAATGCATTTTTACCTTAAAACCATCTGTTTTGGATACACACGAAAAACAGCACAAACATCCTATCAACAAAATCAATAATCTATTCATCTTTATCATCTTTAAATTTATCTTTCAATCCGGAAACCACGGCTGCAAACAAAGGATCATCCACCGACCATCCACAATCTTTCATCGTTTTCTCGATCAATTCCAATCCTCGCTTACACATTTTTGCATCTCCCTTACGAATCAACATTCCATTCAACTGTAAAGTTACATCAAAACGAGCATCACTATCTAAACGGGAAAACTTCTTATCATACATTTTCAATGCCTTCTTCAAATCACCGGACAAAAAGACTTTGGTAAACTCCACTATATCCAACAGATAATCCTGTCCGGCAATTCCCGATCGAGTAACACATACCTCATAAGTTTCTAAAAGTTGAGCTGCATTTACTTTATCATGAAAAATAATTTCGTTACAATCATTCACAATCAACGGGAACAAATCATCATATATTTTACGATCCACGCTATCTTTACTAACCGCCGCATCAAAATCCTTCTTATGCTCCAAAAGATACTTGTACTCCGGTAACGCCGGATTCTTCACAAATCGTTTCACGAGCATCCAATTTTCTTTACAACTCTTCTCTTGATCCGTCAATGTCCCCCAATATTCGTGCAACACCTCTTCCATTCGTTCTTTCATAAAAGCCCTAGCCAAAGTCTCTATATAACTATACACGAATTGCGGATCACGCTCCCCGTCGGCATATCTCTTCTCATAAGAATACAAAGAATGTTCCCCTATGCCATTTTGCACATTTTGTAAAAATTCCTCTGCTTTCATTCCTCCCACCATTTTATGAATCACCTCTCCATCTTCATTCAAGATCAAAAAAGTTGGGTAAACCTTCACTTGATACTTCTTAGCCAATTCCCGCCCCTCTCCTTTTTCCATATCCAATTTAACATTCACAAAACGTGTATTCATAAATTGTCCCACGTCTTCCTGGCTAAAAACATCCTGTACCATCATTTTACAAGGACCGCACCAACTCGTGTAGCAATCCATAAACACCATCCTTTTTTCCTGTTTTGCTTTTGCCAGAACCTCCGAGAAACTTCCCTCATCAAATTGCATTTGACATTTTGCCTGCAAGCACAATACAGATAAAAACAAACCGATTAATATCTTATACATACCTTATTCCATTAATTACACAATGTAGATAATGTCTCCAATACTTCATTCCCCCTCAAGTCCCGACACACGATCCTCCCTTCCGGGTCGACCACGAAAGAATCCGGAATCCCCCCTAAATTGTATGCCTTAGTCAAAGGACTGTTTTTCATTCCCTTCAGATCAGACAAACAATACCACTCGATATTATACTCCTTGATCTCATGTAACCAAGCCTCTTTCCGATCATCCATCATCATCGTTACAAAAGCAACATTTTTATCTTTTAAAGCGTGATATGCTTTACGAATAAAAGGAATCTCTTTTTTACACCAGCCACACCAAGATGCACTAAATTCAACAAATAAATATTTTCCCCGGAAATCAGCCAAGGTGTACTTCCTACCATCTTTATCAAACACCTGAAAATCTGGGAAGGCTTTTCCCGGCTGTAAAGCCGTTTCCCGCTCCACGCTTTCCTGCATTCCGTTCAGATAATAAGAATCAGTAAAACTCGGATCAAACTTTTCCACTATCTTCCCTCTTTGCACAACATCCAAAGATGCGGACAATTGAGCCACCAAATAAGCTGCTGCCTGACTTTTAGAAACTCCCGGCTCAAAAGCAAACAACCGGTCAATAATCACCATTTGCAACGAATCTCGCTTTCGACTCATCTCCCGCACTTCTTCCATCCTAGCCTCGGCAAAAGCCATCTGGATTTTGCCATTAAGCTCTGCAACCATTTGTTTCTCTGGTAAAGACTTCAAATAAACATTATACTTTTGAATATCTTCATTAATTGGGGCAGAAGTAAACTTCAACGTTTTTTTCACGTCATTCAATTCGCTATACACCTTCATATCCTCCGGTTCTATAAATATTGCCACCATTGAGG
>OHBE01002835.1_pt1 | contig 11977 bp, 12 predicted proteins | sample 1577231 | NCBI WGS metagenome assembly OHBE01 (sample SAMEA3541506, study PRJEB24748) | human gut metagenome | biome: human gut; feature: human-associated habitat; material: faeces | place: China | collected 2012
AAGCCGTTAAGGCGGGTTCGACTCCCGTACCCTGCTCCAAAAAAAGAGACACCAGTGGGTGTCTCTTTTTTTGGAGCAGGGTACGGCGATTTTGCTGCGCAAACGTGTTCACCTTGCAAAATCCGGTGCGGTCGGGTATAATCCATTGCAAAGCACACCTTACGGCAAAGGAGGGATTTTCGTGTCACAGGTCACCAAGCGGGCACTGGAATCGTCGCTGAAAAAGCTACTGCTGGAAAAGCCGCTGCACAAGATCACCGTCAGCGACATCACCGACGACTGCGGCATCAACCGCATGACGTTCTACTACCACTTCAAGGACATCTATGATCTGGTGGAGTGGTGCTGTCAGGAGGACGCCAGCCGCGCACTGGCGGGGAAAAAGACCTATGAGACGTGGCAGCAGGGGCTTTTGCAGATTTTTGAGGCGGTGCAGGAGAACAAGCCCTTTATCCTGAACGTCTACCGCTCCGTCAGCCGGGAGCAGGTGGAGAATTATCTCTATCAGGTCACCTATCAGCTGCTGGAGGATGTGGTGGAGGAGCAGGCCCGGGGGATGTCCGTGTGGTCGGAGGACAAGGCCTTCATCGCCACACTGTATAAGTATATGTTCGTGGGGCTAATGCTGGACTGGGTGAAAAACGACATGAAGGGCGACCCGCAGGTCATCGTGGATCGGCTGGAGCAGGTGATCCACGGCAGCGTCAAGTCCGCGCTGGAACGCCTGCGCACCGATAAGCCTTTATCAAATGCGGCCGGATGATAAAAAACTGAACAGCTTATGCCCCGGTGATAAGATTTTTATCATCGGGGTCTTTCTGCTGATTGAACAAAATCTCCGGGGGATGTATGCTTTCACCATCAAAGGAAAACATACAGTTTACAGGAGGTTTGCATTATGTATTATTCCAGCGGTAACTATGAGGCGTTTGCCCGTCCCAAGAAGCCGGAGGGCGTGGACAACAAATCCGCCTATATCGTGGGCAGCGGCCTGGCGGCCCTGACCGCCGCCTGCTACCTGGTCCGCGACGGTCAGATGAAGGGCGAGCGCGTCCACATTCTAGAGAAGGGCCCTACCGCCGGCGGCGCTTGCGACGGATGGAAGTTCGAGAACATCGGCTACGTCATGCGGGGCGGCCGCGAGATGGACAACCACTTCGAGGTCATGTGGGATCTGTTCCACTCCATCCCCTCCATCGAGACGGAGGGCGTCAGCGTACTGGACGAGTACTACTGGCTGAACAAGGCCGACCCCAACTACTCTCTGTGCCGCGCCACCGTCAACCGCGGCGAGGACGCCCACACCGACGGCAAGTTCGACATCTCCGATAAGGGCGCGATGGAGATCATGAAGCTGTTCTTCACCCCCAACGAGGACCTGCAGGACAAGCGCATCACCGATTTCTTCGACGATGAGGTGTTCAACTCCAACTTCTGGCTGTACTGGCGGACCATGTTCGCCTTTGAGAACTGGCACAGCGCACTGGAAATGAAGCTGTATATCCAGCGGTATATCCACCACATCGGCGGCCTGCCCGACTTCACCGCCCTGCGCTTCACCAAGTACAACCAGTATGAGTCCATGATTCTGCCCATGGTCAAGTATCTGCAGGGCTTCGGCGTCCAGTTCCACTACGGCGTGCAGGTGACCAACGTAGAGTTCGACTGTGCCGACCCCAAGCACAAGCTGGCCAAGCGCATCGACATCATCGAGAACGGTGAAAAGGGCGGCATTGACCTGACGGAGAACGACCTGGTGTTCATCACCAACGGCGGCTGCGTGGAGAATTCCTCCATGGGCAGCCAGAACACCCCCGCACCCTACAACACCGAGATCAAGGAGGGCGGCGGCTGGGATATGTGGCGGAAGATCGCCGCTCAGGACTCCGACTTCGGCCATCCCGACAAGTTCTGCTACGACCCGGAGCAAACAAACTGGATGAGCGCCACGGTGGAGACGCTGGACCAGCGTATCATCCCATATATCAAGAACATCTGCAAGCGCGACCCGTTTACCGGCAAGGTGGTCACCGGCGGCATCGTCACTGTGAAGGACTCCAGCTGGCTCATGAGCTGGACCATCAACCGCCAGCCCCAGTTCCGCGAGCAGCCCAAGGATCACTGCCTGGTGTGGGTCTACTCTCTGTTCACCGACAAGCCCGGCGACTATGTGAAGAAGCCCATGCGGGAGTGCACCGGTAAGGAGATCTGCATGGAGTGGCTGTACCACATCGGCGTGCCGGAGGAGCAGATCGAGGACATGGCCGAAAACAGCGCCAACACCGTGCCGGTGATGATGCCGTATATCGACGCGTTCTTCATGCCCCGCGCCTACGGCGACCGGCCCAAGGTCGTGCCGGACGGCAGCGTGAACTTCGCCTTCCTGGGCCAGTTCGCCGAGACGCCCAGGGACACCATCTTCACCACCGAGTATTCCATGCGCACCGGCATGGAGGCCGTGTACACCCTGCTGAACGTGGACCGCGGCGTGCCGGAGGTCTGGGGCAGCGTGTATGATGTCCGTGATCTGCTGGATGCCACGGTAAAGCTGCGGGACGGCAAGTCCCCCACCGACATGGACCTGAACCTGGTGGAGAAGCTGGCGCTGAAGAAGGCGCTGAGCAAGATCGAGGGCACTGACATCGAAAAGCTGCTGAAGGAGTATCACATCCTCTGATGCCCCGTGCCGCGCTGTGCAAAAGGGAAGACCGCCGACAGCGGTCTTCCCTCGTTATGTTCGTCTATCTTATTTCCTCCGGTCCGCCTCGATGAGCAGCTTCAGAGCCTCCACGCCCACCTGCACGGCGGAGGTGGTGTCCTCGCTCATGTCCTGATCCAGCCCGGCCTTCTCCCGCTCCTGATTCCATACCACGTGGAAGCAGCTGCCGCAGCGGCATTTCAGCGCGTCCGCTACCACGAACAGCGCCGCAGACTCCATCTCGCTGGCCTTGACGCCCAGGCGCTTCCATGCCTCCCACTTGTTCAGCAGCTCGTAGGACACGGGCATCTTCGTGGGGCTGTGCTGGCCGTAGAACGCGTCCTTGCACTGGACCACGCCTACCTGGGTGCGCTTGCCCAGCGCTTTCGCCGCCTGCACCAGCGCCGTCGTCACCTCAAAGCTGGCCACAGCGGGGTACTCGATGGGCGCATACTCCCGGCTGGTATGCTCAAAACGGATCGCGCCGGTGGCCACCACCACGTCGCCGCTGCGGACATCCAAATCGATGCCGCCGCAGGTGCCTACGCGGATAAAGGTGTCCGCACCGATGTTGTGCAGCTCCTCCATGGCGATGGAGGCGGACGGCCCGCCGATGCCGGTGGAGCAGACGGACACCTTCTCCCCCAGCAGCGTGCCGGTGTAGACGGTGTACTCCCGGTTGCTGGACACAAAATGCGCGTCGTCAAACAGCGCGGCGATCTTCTCGCAGCGGCCCGGGTCGCCGGGCAGGATGACGTAGCGGCCCACATCGCCCTCCATACAGTGGATATGATACTGTTTTTCCAGCGTTTGCATCGTATATGTCCTCCTTTTGACAGGTTCAAATTTGATAAGTACCTTTGATTATATCCCAAACCGCGCCAAAAAGCAACGGCGCAAAAGGCAAAAAGTGTCGCGGCTACAAACGTCGCATCGGCAGATACTACATCCGGCGACAAGATCGCACACGGAGGGAAAAGGAGGACATGACCATGGAAAAACGTATTTGCGCGCTGGCGGCGGCGCTGATCCTGGCGCTGACGCTGACGGCCTGCGGCGACACGGGCAGCACCAAGCCAAACACCAACAAAGATCCCGATACCACGCCGAACGGCAGCACCAGCACCCAGCCGGACACCAACGGCACGGAGGATGACGTTATCCCCGGCAACAGCATGAACGGCGGCCACAACACCGACGGCGGCGCAGTACCCGGCGACGGCCCGGAAAGCGCCCGCGGAGCGCGGACTGTGACACGGGCGCGGGTACGCAGCGAGGCGGCGGCCTTTGACAGCGACTATCAGGAGATGCTGCACAACGGGCGGGTGACGGACACAGACGGCTTTTTGGACAACGACCGGTAACGGGCTGAAAAAGGAACGTCGCCGACGTTCCTTTTTCAGCATTCTTTTTCATTATGTATCCCCTTGCATTTTCAAAAAAATGGGATATGATATAGGTGAAAAAATATGAGCCGCTCCGGCGGCGGAGAAAAGAAGGTTTTCACTATGACAAAAATCGACATTGTATCCGGCTTTTTGGGCGCCGGCAAGACGACCCTGATCAAAAAGCTGCTGGCGGAGGCGTTCCAGGGCGAGAAGCTGGTGCTCATCGAGAACGAGTTCGGCGAGATCAGCATCGACGGCGGCTTCCTGAAGGACAGCGGCGTGCAGATCAGCGAGATGTCCTCCGGCTGCATCTGCTGCTCTTTGGTGGGCGACTTCAACAAGGCGCTGAAGGAGGTCCACGAGCAGTTCCACCCCGACCGCATCCTCATCGAGCCCTCCGGGGTGGGTAAGCTCAGTGACGTGATCGTGGCGGTGGAGAACACCGTCAAGGACGTGCCGGATATGAAGCTCAACAGCTTCGTTACCGTGGCCGACGCCACCAAGGTCAAGATCTACATGAAGAACTTCGGCGAGTTCTACAACAACCAGATCGAGTCCGCCGGGACGATCATCCTCAGCCGGACGCAGAAGCTGAGCCAGGAGAAGCTGGAGGCCTCCGTGGCCCTGCTGCGGGAGAAGAATCCCAACGCCGCCATCCTGACCACCCCCTGGGACGTACTGGACGGCGAGACCATCCTCAGCGCCATCGAGAAGGTTTCGCTGGCCGACGAGCTGCTGGCCCGGATGCAGGCCGAGCACGCGGCGGACGAGGCGGAGCATGAGCATGAGCATCATCACCACGACCACGATGAGCATGAGCATGAGCACTGCTGCCATCATCACCACGATGATGATGAGCATGACCACGACCACTGCTGCCATCATCACGACCATGACGATGACCACGACCACGAGGAGCACGAGCACCACCACCATCACCATGACGGCGAGGAGTGCGACGATCCCCACTGCGGCTGCCACCATCACCATCATCACGCCGACGAGGTGTTCACCAGCTGGGGCGTGGAGACGGTGAAGACCTTCACCGAGGGCGATCTGGAGCGCATCCTCTCCGCCCTGGACAGCGGCGAATACGGCGCGATCCTCCGGGCCAAGGGCATTGTCCCCGCCGCCGACGGCGGCCAGTGGCTGCACTTCGACTTTGTGCCCGAGGAGCATCAGGTGCGCCGCGGTCCGGCGGACTACACGGGCCGGCTGTGCGTTATCGGCGCGGAGCTGAAGGAGGCTAAGCTGGCGGAGCTGTTCGGCCTGTAAGACAAGGAGCGACTGTATGGATATTCCTGTTTACCTTATCGCCGGCTTTCTGGACGCCGGCAAGACCAGCTTCATCAACGGCATTTTGCAGGACGGCTTTGCCGCCGAGGACCGCACGCTGCTGCTGCGGTGCGAGGAGGGCGAAACGGACTACGACCCCCATGTGCTGAGCAACGTGTTCACCTACACCATCGACGAGCCGGAGCAGATGACGCCGGACTTCTTCAAGAGGCTGGAAAAGCAGTACCGGCCCAAGCAGGTCATTATCGAGTACAACGGTATGTGGAGCATGGAGACGCTGTACCGGGAGGGTCTGCCCGCCAACTGGATCTTATATCAAATCATGTGCCTGGTGGACGCCGGCACCTTTGAGATGTACGTGAAGAACATGGGCCAGCTGATGATGGAGAAGATCACCAACGCAGATATGCTCATCTTTAACCGCTGCAACGAGGAGCTGCGGAAGCAGCTCCGCAGCCGCAACCTGCGGATGGTGAACCGCCGGGCGGACATCTATTTGGAGAATGCCGACGGCACCAGCGAGGAATACGTCACGCCGGAGATGTCCCCCTTTGATCTCAGCAGCGGCAAGCTGGACGTGCCCGACAACGACTACGGTATCTGGTATGTGGACATGATGGACAATCCGGATCGCTATCAGGGCGTGGAGGTGTCCTTCAAGGCTATCATGTGCCACTCCAAGAAGTTCAAGGGTGTCCACTGCCCGGGCCGGTTCGCCATGGTGTGCTGCGACAAGGACATGCAGTTCCTGGCGCTGGTGTGCCGGGGCGAGGGGCTGGAGAGCTTCAAGGACAAGCAGTGGGTGAAGATCCACGCCACGGTGAAAAAGGAGAAATGCGACGCCTACCAGGGCGAAGGCCCGGTGCTGTACGTCACCGACATTGCCGCCACCACCAAGCCCGATCCGGAGCTGGTGTCCTTCTGATAGCAAACTGTATAATCGCAATAAAAAATGACGTTCTGCGAATACAGAACGTCATTTTTTATTGCAGCGTAATTTGTCGGGCATCCCCGTCCCGCAGGGCTACCACCGTGTCCAGCACGCCGTAGGCGGTGCTGCCGCCGAAGGGCGCGCGGTGCAGGGCCGTCACGGTGCTGCCGGGGAGAAACCCCAACTCCCGCAGCCGCCGCAGCATGGCGGGCGGAAAATCCAGCGCCGCCACACGGCCCTGCTCCCCCGGGGACAGCGTATCCAAAGTCCTCGCCACGGGCAAAGACCTCCTCCTTCTTCTGTACCATCGATCGACAAGGGCAGACCTTATCGATCGATGGTATCTGTGCCAGTGTATGCGCGGCCTCATTTCAGGGTGACGCTGTTGTGCAGCACCGTGGCGCTGTATAGGAACAGCACGTCGGCCTCGACGGGGATGTCCATGACCCGGCCCAGCAGGTCGCTGGCCAGATAGCGTATGTCCACGGCGTACACCGTACCATAGCCCTCCGCCAGCAACGGGATCAGGCTGCTGCCGAAGGAGTCCCGGAACACGATAAGGGTGCGCTCGTTCTCCGCCTCCGGGTTCTCGATGCGCAGCAGGGACTTGCTGCCGCCCAGGAACAGATCGTAGGGCGCGGTCTGGGCGGCGGCGAAATCGTACACGCCGCCGGTGCTGTCCGTCTCGTAGTCGTAGACGGTGCAGCCCTCCAGCACGTTACCCGTCAGGTAGGACAGCGTGTCCGCCGCCAGCGTCTCCGCCGTCTTTCCCCAGTAGCTGCCATGGAATTCCCCGGCCAGGGCGCAGAGCGTCTCCTCCCGGTCCTCCGGCAGCGTTACGTGCAAGGCCTCTGCCAGCCTTTGGGCCACCGGCAGCAGTGTCTCCTGCCGCCAGTGGGGGTCGGTGTGGTAGTAGTCCTCCAGCGTCAGCAGGGACGCGATGTCCACCGCCTGTACCGGCAGCCGGGCGGCCAGCCAGTCCGCCGTTTCCGAAGCATCGGCGGGGACATAGCCCTCCGGCGGTTGGGTGAACTGGGCCTTGTCCGGCACAACGGATAGGCAAAAGCGATAGCCGCTGCCCCCGAAATACGTCTCGATGAGGTGCTGGAAGCGGTGGGCCGCCAGCTCCAGGGACTTCTCGTCCCAGGGCGCATCCGTGGCGGCGGCATAGCCCTCATAGACGTACACCCCGTCCGCCGCGTCCCGTTGGGGCGAGGTGGGCAGTCGGGCAGCGCCCAGGGCCATCACCGCCGCCAGCAGGAGAAATGCGGCCCGCTGCGCCCAGCGCATCACTGAATGGCCTCGTCGTAGGCGGCGTGGACGCCGTAGATGCCGTTCAGGTGGGTCATAAAGGTATCTATCAGATCCTCCGCGCCGAAGACGGCCACCACATACTCATCTACCACGGCCACGACCAGCTTGTCGGGGAAGCCGCACATCCACTGACGCTGCATGATGTTGTCCCGCAGCTGCTGTGCCAACTCAGCGGTATCGCCGGTGGCATGGTAAGCGGCGGCGGTGAAGGTGTTGGCGTTCATCATGTGGACAAGGGACGCGGCCTCGTCCACCGCAGCGGTTTCCGGCAGACCCAGCTCGCTGTCCGCCAGCGCACGGTCCTTCAGGTCGAAGACGCCGGGAGCGTCCTCCTTCAGGTTTGCCTCGGAGAAGTCTCCGCCGACGACAGAGAACTTCTCGTCCTCGCCGTAGGTGTTCCACACCGTCTCCAGTATGTTCAGAGCGCTGGTGGGCGTTGCGGGCTTGTCTCCGGAATGGTTGTTTTTGCTGCCGCAGGCGGTCAGGCTGAGCACCAGCAGAGTGGCCAGCAGCAGAGATACGAATTTCTTCATGATAAACCTCCAAAATGATTGTACTTTCCCCGCGCAGGAGAAGCGCGGCTGTAAGTTGGACGCAGCCGCGCTCTGTTTTGTTCCCGACGGGCAGACATTTTCCGCCCATACGTCGTTGCGTTCGCTTGCCATACACAAAGTATTGCCTGCGCACCCGCGCCTCGTCTGGGCGAAAAAGCTCTCGCCCGCTAAGCGTTACAGCCAGGACTGATCGAAGCCATAGGGCAGCAGCTCCTTCAGGGCGAACTTCTTGCTCTCACCTTTCTTGTTCAGGCAGATGACGGTCAACTCCGGGGCGAACTCCATCATCACCTGGCGGCATGTGCCGCAGGGGACGCAGTAGTCGTTGCTGCGCCCGGCGATGACAATGGTGTCAAAGTCCCGGTGTCCCTCGCTGACGGCCTTGAAGATGGCGGTGCGCTCGGCGCAGATGGTGGCGCCGTAGGCGGCGTTTTCGATGTTGCAGCCGGTAAACACCGTGCCGTCCTTGCAGAGAAGCGCCGCGCCCACCGGGAAGTGGGAATAGGGGACGTAGGCCATGTCCAGCATGGCCATTGCCTTTTGGCAAAGCTGTCCTTCGGTCATGGGAAATTCCTCCTTATTATGGTGAATTTTGGATGGGAATATACACATCAGCTCAGCTCGGCAGCGCCGGTATAGAGCTGGTAATACTTGCCGTGCTGGGCCAGCAGCCCGGCGTGGTCGCCCCGCTCGATGATCTGCCCGTGCTCCAGCACCAGAATGGCCTGGCTGTTGCGGACGGTGGACAGCCGGTGGGCGATGACGAACACCGTGCGGCCCTCCATCAGGGAGTCCATGCCCCGCTCGATCAGCGTCTCTGTGCGGGTGTCGATGGAGCTGGTGGCCTCGTCCAGGATCAGCACCGGCGGATCGGACACCGCCGCCCGGGCGATGGCCAGCAGCTGGCGCTCGCCCTGGCTCAGGCTGCCGCCATCGCCGGTGATGACCGTGTCGTAGCCCTGGGGCAGGTGGCGGATGAAGGCGTCGGCGTTGGCCAGCTTCGCGGCGGCGCGCACCTCCTCGTCGGTGGCGTCCAGCTTGCCGTAGCGGATGTTGTCCGCCACCGTGCCGGTAAACAGGTGGGTATCCTGGAGCACCATGCCCAGCGATCGGCGGAGGGAGTCCTTGGCGATGTCCTTCACGTCGATGCCGTCGTAGGTGATCGTCCCCTTCTGCACGTCGTAGAACCGGTTGATCAGGTTGGTGATGGTGGTCTTTCCCGCGCCGGTAGAGCCAACGAAGGCGATCTTCTGGCCAGGCTTGGCGAACAGGGACACGTCCCGCAGCACCGTCTTTTCCCCGTCGTAGGAGAACGTCACGTGCTCCAGCCGCACGTCGCCCCGCAGCTCCACCAGCGTGCCGTCGGGCTTCTTCCAAGCCCAGTGACCGGTGCGCTGCGACGTTTCCGTCAGCGTATCGCCGCTTTTCTCCACCCGGACGATGACCGTCTTGCCCTCGTCCGTCTCCGCCGGTGTGTCCATCACGGCGAAGATGCGCTCCGCGCCGGCAGCGGCGGACAGCAGCATATTCAGCTGCTGGCTGATTTGGGCCACTGGCTGGCTGACCTGCTTCACATACAGCAGGTACGCGCCCAGCGAGCCCACGTCGAACACGCCGCCGATGGCCAGCAGGCCGCCCACGCAGCAGGTGACGGCGTAGTTGATCTTGCTCAGGTTGCCCATGGCGGGCATCATCATACCGGCGTAGGCCTGGGCCGCTGTGGCCGCGTCGCGGTACTCGCCGTTCAGCCCGGTGAACCTCCGTACGGCCTCCGGCTCGTGGTTAAAGACCTTGATAACCTTCTGTCCCTCGATCATCTCCTCGATATAGCCGTTCATGGCGCCCAGTGCCGCCTGCTGCCGCTGGAAATTCACCCGGCTGCGCCCGCCGATGACCTTCACCACCACGCCCATCAGCGCCAGGAACAGAAACGTGATCAGCGTCAGCCACGGGTTCAGCACGAGCATCATCACCACCGTGCCCACAAAGGTCAGCACGTTGGAGATGATGCTGGCAAAGCTGCTGTTCAGCATCTCCGACACGGTGTCGATGTCGTTGGTGAACCGGCTCATCAGGTCGCCGGACTGGTGCTGGTCGTAATAGCTTACCGGCAGCTCCTGCAGGTGGTCGAACAGATCCTGCCGGAGGGCCGCCACCGTCCGCTGGGCCACATGGACCATGATGCGGGCGTAGGCAAAGGAGCACAGGGAGCTGACGGCGAACAGCCCGCCCATCAGCACCAGCATTTTCAGCAGACCCGGGAAATCGCCGGGGATGATATAGTCATTCAGCAGCGGCTTGAGCATATAGCTGGTGGCCACGCTGCCGGCAGAGCTGGCGACCAGGCAGATCGCCACCAGCACCAGCGCCCCCTTGTAGCGCCCCACATAGTGCATCAGCTTGCCGAATGTGCCTCTCATATCCTTGGGCCGCTGGAAGCCGTGGCCCTGCGGGCCGTGGCCCGGGCCGCCCCGGGCCGCTCTCGTTCTGTTCTCAGCCATCGATGCTCACCCCTTCCTGCTGGGACTCATAGACCTCGCGGTAAATGCTGCAGCTTTCCATCAGCTGCTCATGGGTACCCAGACCCACCACATGGCCGTCGTCCAGCACGATGATGCGGTCCGCGTCCATGACGGAGGTGATCCGCTGGGCGATGATGAGCTTGGTGGCGTCCGGCAGCGCCGTTTTCAGCGCTGCGCGGATCCTGGCATCGGTGGCGGTGTCCACGGCGGAGGTGGAGTCGTCCAGAATCAGCACCTTGGGCCGCCGCAGCAGTGCCCGGGCGATGCACAGGCGCTGCTGCTGTCCACCCGAAAGACCCAGGCCCGACTCTTTGAGCTTGTCCTTGACCTCGTCCCACAGGGCAGCGCGACGCAGGGAGTCCTCGACCAGCTCATCGAGCACGGCGCGGTCGCGCACACCCATACCGCGAGGACCGTAGGCGACGTTGTCGTAGATGCTCATGGGAAATGGGTTGGGGCGTTGGAACACCATGCCCACGCGCTGGCGCAAACGGCAGATGTCGCAATCGCCCAGGATATCTTGACCATCGAGCGCAATCTTGCCCTCGATGCGGCAATCCTTGATGCCGTCGTTCATGCGGTTAAAGCAGCGCAGCAACGTGGACTTTCCGCAGCCCGAAGGCCCGATGAACGAGGTGATCTGCTTGTCGCGGATCTTGATATTCACGTCCTTGAGCGCATGGTGGTCGCCATAGAACAGGTCGAGGCCCTCGACGTCGATGCGCGTCGGCGAGGCGGCAAGATCCTCTGCCGTGGGGCGAGTCGCATCCCCAACCTCGCGCTCATGCGCGGCCTCGGCCTGCGCTTCCATGAGTTCTTCAAGCTCCGTGGGCTCCACAGCCGCAGCAGCCGTCATACCGCACACCTCCATATCGATATCAATTCAGCAGTATCGATAGTAGGAATCGCGGCTCATACGCACGTGAGCACATTGTCAAGTGTTTGTAAGGGCACGCTGGCTATGCGGCGGACAGCTCGATGGTGAATATCGTGTGTTCGGGCGTCGATTCACATGCAACGGTACCGCCGTGTGCCGCGATGATCTCCTTGGCAATAGCAAGGCCCAGGCCGGCACCACCGCGATTGGTCGCACGCGCCGCATCCAGGCGATAGAACTTCTCAAAGATCACCTTGAGCTTAGCCGCAGGGATAGGATCGCCCTGATTGATAAAGCGCACGCGCGCGCCGCCGTCGTCCCGGCGTCTGGCCTCAATCGTGATAGTCGAGCCCTCATAGCTATAGGCGACGGCGTTTTTCATGATGTTGTTGAACAC
>OHBE01002841.1_pt1 | contig 11954 bp, 9 predicted proteins | sample 1577231 | NCBI WGS metagenome assembly OHBE01 (sample SAMEA3541506, study PRJEB24748) | human gut metagenome | biome: human gut; feature: human-associated habitat; material: faeces | place: China | collected 2012
GGTTCCTATGGTATTTCCCAGATATTTCCGCACCTTGGTATTCCATTTCAACAGGATCTTTGAAGTCGATACCGGATAGAATACATATTCTCTGAAGAACGCTCCGAGTGAAATATGCCATCTTCTCCAGAACTCCGGCAACGTCTGGGAAAAATATGGCCGCCTGAAATTTTCTCCAAGCGTAATGCCAAAGCACTCCGATGCGCCACGTACGATATCCATGCATCCGGAGAAATCACAGTAAATCTGGATGGAGTACATAACCGCCGCCAGAAAGAAGATCATACCTTCATACTGATCAGAATGTTTAAATACTTCTGTCACAAATGGACTGATACGGTCTGCCATCACCATTTTCTTAAGTGCTCCCCACAGAATCAACCATGTACCTTTTATCACCGTATCATAATCAAACTTATGCTTTTCCCATAGTTGATGCGCAACCAGTTCATATCGCGCAATCGGTCCCTGCGTAATATGTGGAAAATATAATACATACGACAGATATTTCAGAAAATTCTTCTGTGCATGGATCCTTCCGTTATAGACATCAACCAGATAAGAGATCATCATAAAGGAATAAAAAGAAACTCCAAGCGGTGCAGGGAAATGCCAGTCCGGAATCCGCTGTATCGCTTCGTATGGAAGAAAACGTTTGATGTTCTCGATGGCAAATCCTGTCACCTTGAATACAATAAGCGCACCTATTACGATCAGCAATGCTAGCACCAGATATTTCTTTCGTTTCTTTTTCTGTGCTGTTTTTATCTTTCTTGCAGTTCTCTTATCTGCATCCAGAAGCAGCCGGTCCTGTTCCTCCAGATTTTTCTCCATCAACATTGTCAACGGATATACCAGAAATGCGGTTCCAACTACGATCAGGAGATCATCAATCCCACTATAAGCATAGAAAACCACACTTGCGGCAAGGAGCACCCACCACTGGATTTTCTTTGGTACTATATAATATATCAAAACTGTAACTGCTAAGAATACTATAAATATGTATGATACGACAGACATGCCTTCTCTCCATTTCTTTCTCTTTGTTTCACGCCCGTTTCTGTATGGCTTTTTTTACACCGTACTGAATGTGCTCCAGTATTTTAACAGCAATGTGCAAATGATCGACATTACAAGAATAATGATAAGGGAAATCTTCCAGCCTTCCCGGAACATATACTTTGGTTCCAGTCCATATCCCACCGGAATCGCACGGATCGACGTTGGCAGCATATAAGACAGGTTCACACCAATGGATGCTACATATATATACGGAATCGGATTCAGCCCACATCCCTGTGTGATTGAGATCACAAGTGGAATCGCAACCGCTGCCGTAGCTGTATTTGAGGTCACATCCGACAACAGTAGTGTTGCAGTCAGAATGATCAGGATCGTTACAAAACCACCCTTCATATCAAGGGAAGAAATCACTTCTCCAAGTGCTTTTGCAACACCTGTTGCATTGATCAGGCTTCCAAGTGCCAGACCTCCGGCAAATATATACATCAGATCCCAGACGATCTTTCCCTGCACCTGTTTCCAGACCATGATCCGTTTTCCCTCTTTATTTGTAAAAAGAAAGGCGATGATCGCACAGATGATAAATACATATGCAGGCTTTAATCCCGGCAATATATCCTGATAAAGCTGTCTGGTAAATGCCAGACCTGTTGCCACTACAAACAGCACAAGTGCGGATTTTTCTTCAAAGCTCATCTTTGGAAGCTTCCGGTACTGTTCCGCAAAATATTCACTGGAACCACCTAACAGATCTGTCTTCTTTACATCACGAAGAATAAATACTACATTGATCAGCATTAAAATCAGCATAACCGGAAGGAACCGGATAACCCAGGAGGAATACATATATTCTTTTCCGGTCAACTGCTGGATATATTCCACCGTTACCAGATTCATAGCCCCACCAAGTGGAGATGCCAGACCTCCAAGTCCTGTCGCATAAGCGATCGTCAGCAGGATCTTCGATGCCGTCTTGCTGTTTTTCACGTCATCCATTCCAATATATTTCAGCATAGAAACTGCGATCGGCGTGATCGTTGCGCATACTACTGCATTCGGAAGCACCGCAGATAATACCATTGACAACGCAAACCAGAACACAAGCTGCATTCTAAGACTGTTTCCGATCAGACGCAGAAACGTGATCGCAATTCGTTTGTCCAGTCCTGTATTTTCCCATAATACTGTTATGATCGAAGCTCCAAGCAGCAGCAGAATCGTTTCGTCCGCATAATTCGATATTATGACCTTCATCTCCGCCATAGGAACTACTGCATTGATCGCAATCGGCAAAAACGCCGTTACTGCATAATCTACCGGACCTGTTACCCACCAGTATGCCATCCAGAATACCGTTCCAACTGCTGCCCGTTCTGCAAATGTCGGCAGAACTGAATGCGGTAAAAGAAAGCATGCCAACAGGAATAGAACCGGTCCAAGTAACAAATGAATCAATCGTTTATAATTTCTCATATAATCCTCCAAGCAAGTCCTACTCGATATATTGTTCTTTCTACATAAAAAAAAGAACCCTAATATCGGATTATAAAAATCCAATATTAAAGCTCTATTAAAAATTCGACATTCTTCTATTTATTTTTAAGGTTTTGGAATAAAAAATGTGAAAATACTTCCTTTATTCTTTGTACTTTCAACATAAATCCCTCCCCCATATAACTCAGCAATCTTCATTGCCTGTGAAAGTCCCAGACCAAAGCCTTCCGCATTACGATCTTTTTTTTCTCGATAAAAGCTTTCAAATATTTTGGATATATTTTCTTTCTCTATTCCACAGCCTTCATCCTGAATACGAATATACGACTTTCCGTCTTTCTCTCCACAGGACACATAGATTTTAGCTCCTTCATTGCTATACTTTACAGCATTTGAAAGCAAGTTATTTATAACAATATAGATAAGATTCATATTTGCCTGTATGATAGTCGGCTGAAGGGAATATTCAAATGTAATGTGTTTCGTATCAATATATGCTATATCATCACATGCAGATTCAATTACATCCCGAACATCAATATCTTCTATACTGAATGTTGTCCCCTTTCTATCTATTGCAGTCATCTGAAGCAATTGATCAACCAGATTCTTCATACGGTTTGTCTGTCGCTCAAATACCTCTATACTTTTTATTGCTTCTTTATCCTGCTTCTTTTCTGCCACCTCTCTCGACACCTGGCATTGTGCATGCATAACAGCAATAGGCGTACGAAGTTCATGGGATACATTCGCATTAAATTCTTCCTGACGTTCCAACTCCTGCTGCACTCTCTGGTACAAATGATTATTTGCATCTGTTAACATCTGAAGTTCTTTAAAACATCCTTTATATTCCAGACTATCCGTAAAATCCAGATTCTCCCCGCTCTTTTTTATCGATTCATTCAACTGTCTCATTGGTACAGCGATCAGATATCTTAATAAAAGGGCAAATAAAATAAAAAATGCGCCAACAACTCCTATCACCAAATATGACTGATGCCACAGTCCGCGATAATTTTCTTTCACCGCCTGTTCCGACATCATAGCACATACCAGATAAAAACTGTCATCCTCCGTTCCATTCTTCCTTTTTCCTCGTCTGGTTGCTACGTAATAACGCTCTCCCTGAAAGGTTATTTTTGTAAGACTCTGTAATCCGATATCAAGCCCGGTTCTGGAATCATCCGGCATTCTGCCATCAAGAAAACTTCCGTCTCTTGACTGTAAAAACACATATACATTTTCGTTATAAGTATCTTTCTCTTCCAGATCGTAAAAATCGCTTTTTATATACGGATTCTCATTCTCATCAAATCCTATATTTTTTTTTGCACGTTTCACTTCCTGCGCCAGTTCTGTATAAGCCAGATATTTAGTATCCTCTTTGATCAGATTCTTCTGCATCAACAAAAGACATATCGTTCCTGCTGCAATGATAAGTCCACAAACAATAACAGTAAAATTAATAAATGAGATTTTCCTTTTTAACATTCCAGTCTATAACCTACTCCCCGGATCGTATGTATCAGTTTTTCTTCAAAAGGATCATCGATTTTTCTGCGAAGATATCGAATATATACATCAACTACATTTGAATTGATATCATCATCAATGCTCCATATATTTGCACGGATCTGCTCTCTTGTGACAACAATGTTCCTGTTACGCACCAGATATTCCAGGATTGCATATTCCCGGACTGTAAGATCGACAGTCACACCATCCCGGACAACCCGGTGATTATTTGTATCAATCTGTAATGACCCATAATTCAAAATGCTGTCATTACTTATATGTACAGTACGAAGCATAACCCTTAACCTTGCGAGCAATTCCGAAAACTCAAACGGTTTTGTCATATAGTCACTGGCTCCTGCATCCAATCCTCTGACAATATCCTGCGTTTCGGACTTTGCAGTCAAAAAAAGCACCGGAACCTGTATTCCTTCTGCCCGGATTGTTTTTAAAACCGACATACCATCTTTCTTCGGAATCATAATATCCATTATAGCTCCATCATAACTTGCCGTCTCCAGATAATCAAGTGCTGCCTGCCCGTCAAAACAGGAATCTACATTGTATCCTTCTTTTGTCAGTTTATTACATATTATATGATTTAAATCCAATTCATCTTCAACAACCAAAATGCGCATGGACACAACCTCCCTATCCTAATATACAATGGCATACCATCATTAAAATAAGATTAAAGGGACTGACACCGAAAAATATTTTCAATGCCAATCCCTTTTATCATGCTTATTTTAGTTGTTACCAGGCATTTACTACCTGTTTATATTACTACTTCTCATTTCTGGCTGTCAATTTCTGACCGTCATAGTCAATGATGATCGCTGACTGGGTGGACACTTCACCTGCAAGGATCATACGGGCAACCAGCGTCTCGACATTCTTCTGAATAAAACGCTTCAATGGTCTTGCACCATAGACCGGATCATAGCCCTGATCGATGATCGCATTCTTGGCCTCATCTGTAAGCTTGATCGTAATCTCCTGTCCGGCCAGACGTTTGTTCAGATCCTTGACCATAAGATCAACGATACTGCCGATGTTCTCTTTGCTTAATGACTTAAAGATGATCGTCTCATCGATACGGTTCAGGAACTCCGGACGGAAGTGCTGTTTCAGTTTATTCATAACTGTCTCCCGTATCTCATCTGTAATCTCGCCACCGCCTTCTGCGATATCCACACCACCGATATTCGATGTCATAATGATGATCGTATTCTTAAAGTCTACCGTTCTACCCTGTGAGTCCGTGATACGTCCATCATCCAATACCTGTAATAATACATTGAATACATCCGGATGTGCCTTCTCAACTTCATCGAATAAGACAACCGAATATGGTTTCCTACGAACTGCCTCGGTAAGCTGTCCGCCTTCATCGTAGCCTACATATCCAGGAGGCGCTCCGATCAGTCTGGATACACTGTATTTCTCCATATATTCACTCATATCGATACGAACCATGTTCTGTTCATTATCAAATAAAGCTTCTGCCAGTGTCTTTGCAAGCTCTGTCTTACCTACACCGGTTGGTCCAAGGAACAGGAATGAGCCGATCGGCTTGCTTGGATCCTTGATTCCTGCTTTGGAACGGATGATCGCATCGCTGACATATTCAACAGCTTCATCCTGACCGACAACCCTCTTATGAAGTTCATCTGCAAGATTCAGTGTCTTACTCTTTTCACTCGCCGTCAGTTTGGCTACCGGAATACCGGTCCACTTGGATACAATCTCCGAAATTTCTTCTTCTGATACGACCTCATGTACCAGCTTTCGTTCTTTCTCCGATGCGGACTGCTCTGCCAGTTCCAGCTCTTTCTGAGCTGCCGGAAGTTTGCCATACTGCAATTCGGCTGCTTTGTTCAGATCGTAATTTCTCTGGGCAACCTGAATATCATTCTTGATCTTCTCGATCTCCTCTTTCAGGTTACGAATCTTCTCAACGCCTGCCTTTTCATTCTCCCATTTGGCTTTCAGATTATTTGCTTTATCCTTTAACTCTGCAAGCTCTGACTGTATATCCGCCAGTCTCTGCTTGCTCAGGTGATCTTCCTCTTTCTTCAGTGCGGCTTCCTCGATCTCAAGCTGCATGATCTTTCTTGTGATCTCATCGACTTCGGCCGGCATGGAATCCAACTCCGTCTTGATCATCGCACAGGCTTCATCGACAAGGTCGATCGCTTTATCCGGAAGGAAACGATCTGTAATGTACCGATTGGAAAGTACCGCTGCACTTACCAATGCACCATCCGAGATCTTAACTCCATGGAACACCTCATATCTTTCCTTGATACCACGAAGAATGGAGATCGTATCTTCTACCGTCGGCTCATCGATCTGTACCGGTTGGAAACGACGTTCCAGAGCGGCATCCTTTTCAATGTACTGTCTGTATTCGTCAAGTGTCGTTGCACCGATACAATGCAGTTCGCCACGGGCAAGCATAGGCTTTAACATATTGCCTGCATCCATTGCGCCATCTGTCTTACCGGCTCCAACAATCGTATGCAGCTCATCAATAAAGAGGATTATCTCACCTTCTGATTTCTTTACTTCATCCAGAACTGTCTTCAGACGTTCCTCAAATTCACCACGATACTTGGCACCGGCAACCAGCGCACCCATATCCAGTGCGAATATCTTCTTATTCTTCAAGCCTTCCGGCACATCACCTCTGACAATACGCTGTGCCAGACCTTCGACAACGGCTGTTTTACCGACACCCGGTTCACCAATCAGACAAGGGTTATTTTTGGTGCGGCGGTTTAAAATCTGGATAACGCGCTCGATCTCCTGATCACGTCCTACAATGCGGTCAATCTTGCCGTCCTTTGCCTTCTGGGTCAAGTTCTCGCAATGAGCAGAGAGGAATTTATATTTTTTCTTTTCACGATCCCGCTCTTTTTTCTCGCGGGAAGACATTTTTTTCTCTGTCTGGGAGGACTGGGAATCTTCTTCGTCGCTCATTTCATCCTGATTGTAGAAATCCAGAGCAGCATCCTCATCTTCGCCGTCCATTCCCATCTGCGGCATGTTGAACATCTGCATGAACGGCATCGACTGAGCACCGCCCATATCAAAGCTGTCCCCAAAGGTGTCCATCAGACCTGCCATCTGGTCATCCATGGCATCCAACTGTTCATCGGTAATTCCCATCTTGTCCAGCAGATCGGTCACCGGCTTAATGTTCATCTCTTTGGCACATTTGATGCAAAGTCCTTCATTGATGGACTTGTCCCCCTCCATACGGGTGATGAACACAACTGCCATCCTTTTTTTACATCTGGAACACAACATATTTTCATTCATCGATCTATATAACATCCTTTCTTTTTCAGGAAACCAACATTTATAATTCTAACAGAAGCTTCTCCAAGCTTTCTATTCATTATAATCTTATTTTATGAACAAGTCATGAAAAAGTTCTGTCTATTTGTAACACAAATGCTTTGTTGTACAACGATTGGTTAAGCAAATAAAGTTAGTGGGTCAAACGCATAGAATTTGCTCAAAATCAGCGTGTCCATGATAATTCCCTGATTGCAGTACTTCATGCTTCCGATAAAATAAAACACCAGCTTGAGCACAATACAGATCAGGTACAGGTTCAGCGATGCCTGCAGGAATCCCATCACACCGCCCAAAAAGCGGTCGATCGGGGACAAAATCGGCGAACGGAACACAAAATGAACCGCCGAAGTCAACAGGCGCACAAAGATTCCCAATGCTGCAAAGATGATGGTAAACAGCGCAACCGAAAGGAATCCTCGCACTGCCGGACCAATCACCATCTGTTCCAGTGCGGCGGTCACTTCGGACACACCGCCCGAAAGTGCCTGGGAAATTGCATCGGTATCCACCGCCATCCCCAAGATGTTAGCGGATATCCTCGGCAGCTGCTCCACACCAGCCTGCAGCTGAGCTACAATGTCCGAAAGCTGTCCTCCTTGGAGGTTGCGGTTTAAAAATGCTGTAACCTCCGTCTTAAAAAACTGATTATAAATGATTTCCGAGCCCCATCTGGACAGGTATGCCGCACCAAAAAAGGCTGCCAGCTGACCGATCAGACGGACAACTCCGGTGGCAAATCCACGCTGGGCGCTGTACGCGATTGTCATTAGAATGATCAGCACCGCTGCCAGATCATAGGCAAGGACTACCAATTTATCCATTCCTTGTCCTCCTTTTTATTTTCACATTCTGCTACGACGTCGGACGACGGGAAGAGAAGAAGGATTCTTCGGTCTGCTCTTCCTGCTTCTCGGTATCTTCCTTCTTATCCTCATCGTTTGTCGTCTGTGTTTCATCCGAGGATGGTGTATCCTGTGCCGGACGGCGGGAAGAATCCTGCTGCTCTTTATCACTTTCTTCCTGCGTAAATTCCGGTTGGATATCCCCGTTTTGAATTGGAACCTGTTCCGGTCCCTGGTTTACCATTCCGTCTGGATTATCCGGATCAAACGAATCGTCCTGCTCGACCGGACTGGTTGTTTGATCCTCCTGATTTTCTTCTGTCTGGTCTTGTTCTGTTGACTGAGTTGTTTCATTCTCCTGCTCTGTCGGCTCTGTTTCAATAAATCCTTCCTCATAGACAGTTTCAGGTTCGGATTCACCGACTGTTACCTCGTTTCCTTCCGGTTCCTCCGCTGCATTCTGCATACCGTTGAGGATACTCTGCAGCAGATCCAGTTCTTCCTGACTCTGCTGTTGTTCCTCTGCATCCGGAAGCTGCTGCGGAGAATGGCTTCCAAACAAGGAGAACTTGGAAGGTTCTTCCAGCGGCAGGCGTACAATCTGGGTGGTTGTCATCGCATAGATCGAGTTGCCCATCGGCTGGATGTCGTAATATGCCTCGTTGCTCTCTTCTTTCAGCAAGGTGCAATCATATGTACTGTACTGCTGGAAGGAGGAAGCTCCCAGCACCAAAATGGTGTTGCCATAAGCCTTCACCTTTTGCAGACTGTCGGTCAAGGTAGCTGTGCCATTGAGGGTAAAGAAGTCGGATGCAACCGAAGCCATAGTATATTTTCGATCCTGCTCATAATCGCCGAATACCAGGATCACACCGTTGTCGTACATAGAAAATGCAGCCAACGACTGTCCTTTGTAATCAAACTGACCTGTCATCCGTCCTTCCTGCGAGAGGATGAATGCGCTTCGGTCGGTAATACAGCGCACATCGTTTCCGTCAAACTCCAGATCCAGAATCAGCTGATTTGCGATTTCATACCGGCATTTCTGCTCGCCGTTCTTGATGATAGTCAGCGCGTTTTTCAGCTCTCCCTGTTCTACATAGGACGAAGCGATTGCCACAGAGGAGCCATTGTCCGAGATTGCCAGCGCTGTTACGGCATTGTCCGTTTTCCAGGTGTACAGTTCACGCTGCTTGGTATCCATAACCAGAACCTGTGTCTGTGCATTTTCGGTCTGGGTCGCAATCGCAATGCAGCCATTTTCCGAAATATCGCCGCAGCGAATTGCGCTGTCGGTCGTTCCGCTGTAAAACAGGTTGTTGCGGCTGTATGCTGCATAGGTTTTGGACCCGCGGTCATAGTTTAACAGCATGGTTCCGCTGGTTTCCACCTGTGGATTGCCCATACGGTGCTGTGCACTGTAAACCTCGCTTCCGCTGGTGTTATAAAAATAGATAGTTGTTTCGTTGAGCATAACAAGGCTGCTTTCGTTCTGATACATTCCCTTTGCTTTTCCGCCGGGAGCATCAATTGGATATCCAGGACCGCCCTTGATCATATCCACTACCGAAGAAAGCCCCGCAAAGTTTGGTGTATTGACAATACTGGACAGCAGATAGGTGCCGACCAGCACCAGAGCAATCAATGCAAGCAGCTTCATGCCCCTTTTTCGGGCTTGTCTGCGCTTGAGCTCTCTAAAATCTGTTATCTTTGCCATCGTGTTTTCATCCTTCCGACTCATTCTCCGGCTTGTGCCAGTCATAGAAAACCTGATCCAGATATAATCCCCATGCCGGAGCGGTTGCTCCCGCCGCCGACCGGTCCTTCTGCTCCAGAATCTGCGGAATGCAGCCTTCCGGCTTTGTTCCGGCGGCAATTTCCAAAATAGTTCCTACCATGATGCGAACCATATTATATAAAAAGCCGTCGCCCTCTACAAAGAAGGTCACCAAATCCCCGTTTCGGGTCATACCGCAATTTGTGATGGTCCGCACATGATCCTCCACCGAGCTGTTTGCTGCACAGAAAGAGGAAAAGTCGTGAGTACCAATAAAATATTTGCATTCCCGATTACATTTTTCCACATCGATTGGATAGCGATAATCGTACTGTAAACGGTAGGCAAACGGGTTTTTGATCTCGCTGTTGTTGATCTGATAGAGATACCGTTTTCCCTTGCAGTTATACCGCGCATGAAAATCAAGCGGCACCTCCCTGCAATCGGTGACTGCAATATCGTAAGGCAGCTTTACATTGAGTGCACGTATCAGACTTTGGCAGGGAATTTTGCTGTTTGTCTTTACACTGACACAAAACATATTGGCATGGACTCCGCTGTCTGTACGGGAGCAGCCCTTGATGTCCTCTCTTGCACCCAGCACACTTTCCAGAGCATCCTGCAATACCAGCGCCACTGTGACTTCGTTTTTCTGTACCTGAAATCCATGATAGTTTGTCCCCTGATACCGTATCGTCAGGAGAAGATTTCTCTGTTCCGGCATAGATTCTCCTTCTTTATTTGATCCGCCGCTGCTTGTTGTGACGGTTTTTTCTAAAAAATATCTTCCACATATCTATTAATTATACCAGATTTTTTTGATTCTGTCATTATTGCCCTTTATAATAAAACGTAAATTTACCGGAAGCTTTCTTCAAATCCTCCTCTTTTTCGCCGTAAAACACAAAAAATCCCCCGGAACCATTGCGGCTCCGAGGGTGTTTTATTTTGATTAGAAACGACGATATTTGAATTTTCCAATATCGAACAGATTTCGACCGGTACTGTCAGCAGCAACTGTTACCGGAAAATCTTTGAGCTTGTAGCGGCGGATTGCCTGATCTCCCAGTTCTTCCAATGCAACGGTTTCCCACTCTTCCACACACTGGGAAAGCAGTGCGCCGGTTCCTCCAACTGCTGTCAGGTAAATGCCTCCGTGTTTATTGATTGCTTCATAAGCATCTTTGGAGCGTTCTCCCTTTCCGATGGTTGCAACAACACCCAGCTCCATCATTTCGTTTAAATAAACGTCCATGTTCTGAGCGGTTGCCGGTCTCCAATTGCAGTGCCGCCTTTTGTAGCTGGGTAAGGATTGGTATAAAAGATGATGGAACGGGAAAAATCAACCGGCAGCATCTTTTCCTCTTCCAACAGATCATGAATCTTTCTGTGTGCCTGATCGGTAAAACCATATACCCAGCCGGAAAGCAGCAGATGATCCTCCACTTCCAGATTCTTTGCATTTTCTACTAACTCTTCTGTGTCCATTCTACGAATCTTCCATCAAATGGGGCACCACCTTTCTTTGCGCGCGCAACAAAATCTCTTGCTGTACGCACCCAAAAATTTTTATCTTTAACCTGTGTTTTCAAACGGGAAAGCACAGGTCTTTCTGTTTGCCTTGTAAGCCTGGGTGTCTGTATGTAAGGTTCAGTCCGCCCGACCCCCGACTGTTGTCCGGATACTTCAGGCTTTACCTTCTCTGCTTTTTCTGCCTTCTCTGCCTTTGCGCTGTTTCCAGACACGATATTGTCATCCGACACAGCGGCTGAACCTGCTATTTTCCCAATGGGGAATCATATTTCTCTGCCCGCTGCTGCAACTGCATCGATTTTTGATAAACCGCTTCCCTTGCATGGGAAAGGTCGCTTTCAATCTGGTCAAAGCGGCTGTTGAGCATATTGATCGACTCGTTCATTTTGCCGCGC
>OHBE01002848.1_pt1 | contig 11921 bp, 6 predicted proteins | sample 1577231 | NCBI WGS metagenome assembly OHBE01 (sample SAMEA3541506, study PRJEB24748) | human gut metagenome | biome: human gut; feature: human-associated habitat; material: faeces | place: China | collected 2012
CTGGCCGCTGCCCGCGGTGCCATCCGGAAGCTGGGCGGAGAGTACAAGGAAACTCGCACCCTGCATCTGCCGGGCGGCGATACCCGCACCCTCATCCTCTGCAAAAAGATTTCGCAAACTCCGACAGCGTACCCCAGAAATGGTGGAAAAATCGCAAAATCGCCGCTGAAATAACGAAATATCGAAATAAAATTGAAGCACCCTGCCGAACGAAACTTCTGGCAGGGTGTTTTGTTTTCTGGTACACTGGGGATGGAACGAGGCTTGTTTTCCACCTTTTCCTGAGAAATTGTTGAAAACAAGCGCATACTTTGGTGAAAGGGGCATTCTTATGTTTGAACGTAGAAGATCCGCTGGAAAGATCGTGCAGCTCCCGGTGGAAGACATCCATCCCTCGCCGTATCAGGCGCGCACGACCTTCGATGAGCAGGAGCTTGCGGGGCTGGCCCAAAGCATCCGGGAAAACGGTCTGTTGCAGCCCATCACGGTGCGGAAGACCGACAGCGGCTATGAGCTGGTCGCGGGGGAGCGGCGGCTCCGCGCCTGCAAGCTGGCGAAGATGGAGACCATCCCATCCATCGTCTGCAACTTTACCGACCAACGCACCGCCGCGCTTGGCCTGCTCGAAAATTTGCAGCGGGCAGACCTGAATCCATTTGAGCAGGCGCAGGGCTTGCGGGACGTGATGGTTTTGTGGGACTGCACACAGGCCGAAGCAGCCAAACGGCTGGGGATGGCACAGCCGACTCTGGCAAACAAGCTCCGCCTTTTGCAGCTGACAGGGGACCAGCGGCAGTTCATTCTGGACAACGGCCTGACCGAGCGCCACGCCCGCGCCCTCCTGCGTCTGGAGGACCCGGAGCAGCGCCTTGCCGCCGTCGAGCATATCGGCAAAAACCAGCTGAACGTCGCCGATGCCGAAGGTTACATAGACCGTCTGGTCGCGCAAAACCAGACGACGCAGCCCCGCCGCCGCAGCGCGTATATCATCAAGGATGTCCGGCTGTTCCTCAACAGCGTGGACCGGGGCGTCCGGCTCATGCAGACCGCCGGCGTCGGCGCCAAAGTCTCCCGCCGGGACACGGAGGACGCCATCTGCCTCACCGTCACCATCCCCCGCGCAAAGCCGCAGAAAGAGGTGTCGTAACGCTTTTGTAACCCATTCCTTGACAAACCGTGATACAATGCAGTAACGGCACGGCATTTTGCCGGTATTGCCCAAACCTGATGATACAAAGGAGGGGACACCATGAGCGACGAGTTGAATATGTCCTCTGTTACCGCCGATCCCGCGCCGGAGACGGCCGGCAAGCGCGCGGCCCCGGAAGAAAAGCCTCCCAAGACCCCCGGCAAAAGAGCCGGACTGATCATCGGCATCGCCGCGGCGGTGCTGGTGCTGGCCTACGCGGGCTGCTGTGTGGCCGCCAACGCGCTGTATTCCCACACGGCGTTTCCCAACACCTCCGTGCTGGGCATGGATGTGTCCAGCCTGTCGGCGCAGGAGGCCGAGCAGCGCTGGACGGAGCAGGGGAGTGCCCTGCTGGACGGCATGACCATCCGCCTGACCCGTGACGGGCAGGAGATCGGCAGCACCACCCTTTCCGACCTGGGCGTCACCGTTCTGCCCGTCTATGTCTCCAAGGCTGCCGGCTGCGACGTGCAGGACCGGGGCTGGGGCAGCGATGTGACCGCGTTCCTCCGCGGCGGCTGGCGTTTCATCGAAAGCTGGTATAAGACCGTGGACGTCACGCCCCAGCTGGACGTGGACGAGGCGAAGCTCACCGCCGCCTGTGAACAGCTGTCCGACACCGTGGGCTGCACCGTAACGGACGGCGGCTACCGGCTGGCGGAGGGTGAGGGCCTGTACATCACCAAGCCGCAGGACGGCGAGAAGCTGGACGCGGCGGCGCTGCGCGCCGAGTTGGCGCAGCGCTTCGAGAGCCGCGATCTGTCCGCTGCGGCGCGGTCTGTGGAATGTGTGTTCGCGGCCCACACCGCCGCGCCCATGGACGTGCAGGCGCTCCACGACGAGATCGCCGGCACCATGGCCGCCGCCATCTGCGACAAATCCACCGGCAAGCCCACCCAGTCCCGCGTGGGCGTACAGTTCGATGTGGAGACGGTGCAAAAGCAACTGGACGCCGCCCAGCCGGGCGAGGAATTCCTGGCTGACGCCCAGGTGCAGTTCCCGCCCGCCGCCACCGAGGAGTTGGAGCAGGCCATGTTCCGGGACGTGATCGGCACCTGCACCACCACCTGCGCCGGCCCCTGGGGCCGCCGCCAGAACATCAAGCTGGCCTCCGCCGCCATCAACGGCCGTATCTATAACCCCGGCGAGGAGTTCTGGTACAACGCCACTGTGGGCCAGCGCACCGAGGCCCGGGGCTTCCAGCCCGCCGCCGCCTACTCCGGCGGCAAGACCGTTACCTCCATCGGCGGCGGTATCTGCCAGGTATCCTCCACGCTGTACTATTCCGCCCTCATGGCGGACCTGCAGATCGTCCTGCGCTACGCCCATATGTTCGACCCCGGCTATATGCCCGTCACGGGCTGTGACGCCACGGTCAGCTGGGGCGGCCCGGACTTTGCCTTCCGCAACAGCACCAACTACCCCATCAAGATCACCACCAGCTACAACGACGAGACCAACCAGCTGACCATCACCCTGCTGGGCACCAAGACCGACGACAACTATGTGGAGATGACCAACCAGTTCCTCTCCTACTCCGAGCGCAAGACGGTCTATCAGGAGTCCGAGTCCGTGGCCCCCGGCACCACCGAGGTGGAGCAGTACGGCCACAACGGCTACGCCGTCCAGACCTACCGCAACGTCTACGCCGGCGACGGTACGCTCCTCCGCAGCACCAAGGAGGCGTACAGCGACTATGACCGGGCCGACAAGATCATCCTGGTCGCCCCCGGCGAGCTGCCGCAGTAAATAAAGAAACAGCCCCCTGCCGGGGGCTGTTTTCTGCTTTCGCTGTGTCTTCGCCGGGAGCAGACAGAGAAAAAGACCGGCGAAAGCCGGTCTTTTCTTTCTGCGTATCATTCTCTCCGCAGGGCTTCGATGGGGTTCAGCTTCGATGCCTTCATGGCCGGCACCAGGCCGAACACCACGCCGATGACCATGGAGAAGGCCACGGCGATGATGCACGCCGGTACGCTGATGGCCACCGGTGTCCCCATGATGTGGGACATCATCTCCGCCAGGCCGATGCCCGTAGCCACGCCCAGTATGCCGCCCATGCTGGTCAGCACCGCCGCCTCCGTCAGGAACTGCCAGAGGATGCGGCTCTGCTGCGCGCCGATGGCGATCTTCAATCCGATCTCGCGGGTGCGTTCGGTGACGGACACCAGCATGATGTTCATCACGCCGATGCCGCCCACTACCAGCGAGATAGCCGCGATCCAGATCAACTGCTTGTTGGTGCTCTCCGACAGGCTCTGCAGATCGCTGGCCTGCTGCAGAAGGTCCTTGGACTCGTACTTGTACTTCGTGGTGCGGATGGCGTTCTCGTTCAGATACTTGGCCACATTGTCGCCGGCGGCGGTCATGTCGTTGGTGCTGGTGGCCCGCACCGCCGCGTACTGGGGCTCATCATACCGGTACGGCACCGACCAGCACACGTCCGGGATGAAAATGGTCCCCGCTGTGCTGCCGGCGTACATCTGATAATCCTTAAAGCTGTTGATCACCGGTCCGCTGCTGGACCGGGAGGACACCACACCCACCACGGTGAACGGCATCCCGTTGATCTCGATGGTGCCGCCGATGGGGTTCTCCCCCTGGAACAGCGACTTTGCCGACTTCGCGTCGATCAGCGCCACATTCCGCCGGTTCTCATAGTCCCCCGCCGTGAAGGAGCGTCCGTAGTTCACCGCGTAGTCCACGGCCGTCAGATAGTGGTCGTCCACGCCGTACAGCGACCCGCTGAACGCCGTATTGCCCACGTACACGTTGTCGCACCACTCCCGTGCATGATACATGCCCACCAGCGACACGCTGCCCAGCTTCTCCATCTCATCCCGCATCTCCCGGGTCACTGGGTCGATGCCCTCCGGCAGCGCCGAGTAGTTCAGGTCGAAATAGTTTTGGCTGTCCGCCGCCTTGATGGTCACCCGCACCACGTTGTTGCCCGCGCCGATCAGGTTCTGCTTGATCTGCTCGTTGGTGCCCTGAATGGTGGACACGATGGTGATGATCGCGGCGATACCGATAATAATGCCCAGCATGGTCAGAAACGACCGCAGCTTGTGGCTCCACACGCCCTGAAAGGCGAGATTTATATTTTCCAACATATGGTTATCCCGCCTCCTTTATATGCCGTAGTTGTACAGCTGGTCGGTCGTGGCCTCCTGGGTGTGGGCACCCTCCACCACGTCGCGCCCATAGGGGAACGCCACGTAGTCGTCCACAGTCAGCCCGCCCCGTATCTGGGTGTAGCTGCCCCACAGATCCCGGCCGGTCTGTACCCACCGCTGCTCCAGTCTGCCGTCATCGCCCCGGGCCATCACATAGCTCTTGCCGTTGTCCTCCCGGATAAACATGCTCTGCAAATACAGTGAGCTTCCCGCCTGCTGCTGGGCGGACACCTTCTGGTACTGTATATCCACATAGTCATTGGGCTGCAAATTCGCGTCCTCGGTGACGAACACCTTGAAGGGGTAGTAGGACACGTTCCTGTTGCCGTCGCCCCAGTTGCTGCCGTTGCTGGTGGGATAGTCGTCGATGGACACGATGGTGCCCTCGCAGGCCGCTCCGGTCATCCAGCTGCTGATGGATACGCTGTCGCCCACCTGCACGCTGCCCAGATCCATCTCGCTGAGGGTGCCGGTGACGTAATATCCGCCGCCGCCGGACAGCTCCACCACGGCCTCGCTGTTGTTATAGGCCGCGTCCGGGTCCCGCACGGCCTTCACCGTGCCGTCGAACTCCGCGTACACGTTGCCGTCGCCCAGCTCCGCCAGCTTCTTGTCCAGCTTCAGCTTCGCCACCTTCAGGTTGACCTCCTGCTCCTTTACCGCCTGAGCCTTCTCCAGAATGGCCTTGTTGATCTCCAACTGGGTCATGGAGGACTCCAGCAGCTCCTGAATTTGGGCAATCTTCTTATCCAGCTTGGAGATCTCTTCTTTCTTGTCGCCGTAATCCAATGACTTATCCTGATAGTCCGCCAGGTCGGCCGGTTCCATACTCACGGAAGCGATGGTCTTCTTGGCGGCCGACGTGGAAGGCGCATTGGGATCAGTGGAGGTAGTACCGGGTTCGTGATTGGCACCCTCGGTCTTAGTGACGGCTGTCAGCTTCAGTCCCCAGCATTGTTCTACAAGACCACCTACCTTGTCGTCTGTACGGTATACCAGCACCACGAAGAGGGGATCATCTCCTGATTTGCCGTTGCTGGTAAACATACCGATTAAATCTTCCTGTGTCAGCGGTGTCTTGGATATCCACTGATAGTAGTACGGTGCTTTTTCCGTACCGTTGGAGACTGTGTTAGGGTCGGTAGAGGGAAGTACGTGGGTACTGGTTATCGTCTCATCCAGACCTTTGTCATTGTATATCTTTTTGATGATGTCATCCCGCTGCTTCTGGTACCCGGTCAGCTCCGCCTCCAGCGTCTCCTTGTTCTTCGCCTTCTTCAGCAGCTCCAGCTTATTTTTCATGACCTCCAGGTTCTCCGCCTGCCGGTCATAGTCGATCTTGGCGCGCTCCACCGTGGCCTGTGTCAGGGTGGAGTCATAGCTCACCAGCACCGTGCCCTTCTTGACGCTGTCGCCCTCCTTGACCCACACCTTCTTCACCGTCTGGCTCTGGGAGATGTAGATCTTCTGCAATTTGTCCGTGGTCACCATGCCGCTGGTGTTGGAGGTGTCCCCCCAGTAGTCGGTCATGGCGCACTCGTTGACGGCGTATACGTTCACGTCGCCCCGCTGGGCGTTCCGGGCGATGGTCAGTCCGCCCCACACCGCGCCGCACACGCCCACCACGCAGGCGGCGGCGATAATGCCCTTTTTCAGCTTCTTGCTCATGCGGGGCTTCTCGCCGTCGGGGCGCTTTTCGCCGATATGCAGCTTTTCCCGCAGCGTCAGCTTCTCACTCATAGTCGTCACCTCCCGACAGTACGCCGTCCCGTATGGTCATGACCTTGGCGGCGTGGTTGGCGATGGAATGGTCGTGGGTGATCATGATGATGGTGGAGCCGCTGTCATGCAGCTGCTGAAACAGCTCCATCACCGCCGCGCCGCTGGCGCTGTCCAGCGCGCCGGTGGGCTCGTCGGCCAGCAGCAGCTTCGGCTTGCCCACGATGGCCCGTGCGATGGCCACCCGCTGGCACTGTCCGCCGGACAGCTGGTCCGGCCGGTGATCCACCCGGTCGGAAAGCCCCACCGTCTCCAGCGCGGCCCGGGCCCGTTCCAGCCGTTCCGCCTTCTTCACCCCGCCGTACAGCAGGGGCAGCGCCACGTTCTCCACCGCCGTCAGCTTCGGCAGCAGGTTGAAGCTCTGGAACACGAAGCCCAGCTCCTTGTTCCGCACCTCCGCCAGCTGCTTGTTGTTGCAGGTGGTCACGTCCCGTCCGCCCAGCAGATAGCTGCCGCTGGTGGGCACGTCCAGACACCCGATCAGGTTCATCAGCGTGGTCTTGCCGCTGCCGGAGGGACCCATGATGGCCAGATACTCCCCCTCCTCCACGTCAAGGTTCACGTTTTTCAGGATATGTGCCACGGACTTTCCCATGGGGTAGTCCTTGCATATATCGCGCATTTCCAAAATCATGCTCAGCCCTCCATCGGCGGTGTGATCACCGGCGCGGAGGCGTCCGCGCCGCCGGGAATCACGGCTGCGGTGCTGCCGTCGTCCGTGACGGTGTCGTTCTCAGCGGGCATATCGCCGCCGTCCATGCCGTCCATGGGCACGTTTTCGTCGATTTTTTCACCGTCGCCCTCGGGATAGACCTTGCCGCCGCTGGCGCCGGGGTCAAAGGTGCCCTCGTCATAGGTGATGCACGTCATGCCTGCCTTCAGGCTCTCGTCCGGGAAGGCGATGTAGTCCTCCGCCGTCAGGCCGTCCGTCACGGGATAGGTGTCCGTCTCCGTGTTGTACTCGCCCAGGGTGACGCTCCGCTTCTCCAGCTTGCCCTTGCTGTTCTGGGCCCACACCCAGGGATTGCCCTCGGCGTCGTTGATGAAGTAGCTGGGCAGGTTGATCAGGTTCTCGTCCTGGGTGTCCTCCTGGCCGTAGTCCGGCTCTATGTACACGTGCTGGCCCATCAAGAGTCCTTCGCCGCTGCCCTCCAGGGTGACATAGAAGGGGTACTTGCTGGACATGGCCGTGTCGCCGTCGCCGTAGTCGCTGCGGCTCTGCTGGGCGTTGTTCCAGTCGATGGAGCTGATGCTGCCCTTCCAGGTCTGGTCGCTGACCCGGGAGCGGATCACCACCGCCGTGCCCTGGGTGAGAACGGAGGCGTTGTTCTCGTTGACATAGCCCTTGATGCGGAAGCCGCCTGTCTCCACGATGGTCATGAACGGCAGGGCGTTGCCGGAGTTGTCCGTACCGCCGTCCGGGTTCAGCGACTTGATCTCGCCGTCCACCGGCGCGGTCACCGTGCCGTTCTTGGTGTTGGCCTTCAGCTTCTCGATGTCCTTTTTCTTGGTGGCGATGTTGGCCTTCGTCTCCAGCACCTTCACGTTCTGCTCCCGCAGATCCAGGGCGTACTGCCGCTTGGTGGCGTCGTCATAGGTGCTGTCCATCAGCTTCTGTATCTTTTCCAGCTCCGCCTGCTGGTCCTCCAGCGTGGCGTTCAGCTGCTCCAGCTCCAGCTGGGCCATCTCCAGGTCGGTGCGGATCTGGCTGAGGTCATAGGTCAGCAGCACGTCGCCCTTTTTTACGCTGTCGCCCACCTTCACCTTGATGGTGTCGATGGTCATGGCGTCGTTTTTCTTGATGGTCGTTTCGCCCAGGGGACTGACGATGCCCGCGAACCGGTCCGCCAGACCCACGGACCCCAGCCCGCAGATCATGGACACCGACTGCACGGAGGCCTCGCCCTCCACTGCGCCGCAGCCGGACACACAGCCCAGCAGCATCACCAGCGCCAGTACAAAAGCCGCTTTTTTCATGTTGTGTTCTCCTTTTTCCTTCCCGCGCGCCCGCGGGATGATTTGCCTATTTACTTAGACGGCAGAAATTGTCATTCCGTTCCGCCGCTGCCCCCGACAATATCATATCATGCGCCTGGCCCTCAAAATGTGAATAAATCGTGAACACACGCTTAAGACCTTACTAAGGTTCCGTATCAAAACGGTGGCAAAACGCCCCGCGGAATATTGACAGCGTGCGGGGGCGTGTCCTATTATTATGGTGTGCCGTGTCCATCCCGGACATCTTACCGGTGTACGGGCGCCTTTCCGGCGGACACGGTCTGTGTACGATACCACCGGCAGGAGGTTTTGCCATGAACAAAAAACGTATCCGCCAGATGGACCTGGCCCTGCGCCGCCGCCTTTCCGACCGTCCCGCCGCGGACTATTTTGCCCCCGGGGACGCCCTGCTCCGCGCCCTCGAGACCGAGGGCTATATGCAGCGCTTTGCCGGGCTGTTCAACGGCACGCGCCTCCACTGCGCCGACGTGCTGGCCCTCTGCCGCCCGGAGCTGGAGACGCTGTGCCCCAGCGAACCGTCCGAGGGCTGGCTGGCCTATGCCTACGACTATGCCCGCCGCCTGCTCTACCCGGAAAAGACCGATGCGGAGCCCTTCGCCCCCGGCGCGGTGTTCCTGCTGTCGGTGCTGCAGGTGCTGTTTGCCGCTGAGGCGGAGCTGCTGCCCCACGACCCGGCCTGGACCTTCGATTTCCTGACCGATGATGAGCTGGCCGGCAGTCCCAGTGCCCCGTCCTATCAGCGCTTCCTGCGCCTGTGGAGGCGGGAGTTCGTCTATGAGCTGATGCGTCTGGGTCTGGAGACCACGCCCTACCGCACCCTGGAGCATATCGCCGGCGTCCACCACATCGCCGTCACCGCCGCCCGCGCCCTGCGGAAAAGCGGCGTGGCCGTGGACGTGGCCCTGGTCTCCGGCGCCGCCGCCGGCCACGATCTGGGCAAGTTCGGCTGCCGCCCCGGCGAGCGCGTGCCCTACCTGCACTATTTCTACACCGACCAGTGGTTCCGCCGCCGGAAAATGACCGACATCGGCCACGTGGCCGCCAACCACTCCGTCTGGGACCTGGAGCCCGACTACCTCTCCGTGGAGGCGCTGCTGCTGATCTATGCCGACTTCCGCGTCAAGCAGCTTCACGATGCGCAGGGTCGGGAGATCACCCGTATCTCCACCCTGGCCGAGGCCTTTCAGGTGATCCTGGACAAGCTGGACGACGTGGACGGCGAGAAGCAGAAGCGCTATACCCGGGTCTACGCCCGGCTGGAGGACTTCGAGCAGTATATGGTCAGCCGCGGCGTGGATGTCACCATGTCCGGCGGCGATACGTCTCCTCTGCCGGAGAAGCACACCGCCCTCATGACCGATGACGAGGCCCTCCGCGCCCTGACGCTCCGCTGCGTGGGCCACAATATAGAGCTGATGCACCGCCTCACCGACCAGCGCAGCTTTGCCCGTCTGCTGGAGGAGGCCCGCGGCGAGACGGATTGGCGCCGTCTCCGCGCTTATCTGGCGGTGATGGAGTCCTACTCCCTCTATCTGCATATCCCACAGAAGGTCCAGACCCTGACGTTCCTCTACGAGCTGCTGATGCACCGCGAGGGCGATATCCGCCGTCAGGCGGCGGCGCTGCTGGGCGAGATCATCGCCGGCTTCCACGCCGGCTACGCCAAGGAGCGCCCCGCCGACATCCGTCCGGACCCCCGGGCCATCACCGACGTGGACCAGTGGAGGCTCTATCTGGACAAGATACTGTATCCCGACCATAAGCTCATGCCCCAGCACCGCCGCTGGATCGGCTATACCCTGAAATTCGCCGTCGGCTCCCTGCTGAGCCACTGCCCCGGCCGGGAGGAGCGCTTCCTGGCCCCGGTGTTCGCCTACTACCGCAGGCCGGAGGATCTGGACGACTACACCGCCTTCCAGCTGCTGGATACCGCCGCCGCTCTGCCGGATACGGCCTATACGGCCAGCCGCGCCCGGCAGATGACGGACTTTGCCGCCGCCCTGTCCCTGCGTAAGGACCTGACCATCCGCATGGCCGCCGTGCTGCTGCTGGACCGTCTCGCCCGCCTGTACCCGGAGGACGGCCGCGCGCTGGAGGCCGTGACCGCCGTCCCCGACGGCGACAGCGGCACCCTGCGCTATCTCAAGCAGGATGTGCTCTCTCAGGGCGCGCCCCTTCTTTTGCCGGAGGACGTGGTCTCCGAGATTTTCCTGGACAACCTGAAGACTGCCACGCCGTGGATCACCAAGCAGGGCAACCTGCGCCTGCTGACGGACTTTGCCCGCAGCGGCAAAAGCCCCGCCCTCCATATCGCCACCCACCTGTCCAATCTCATCAAGGTCAGCGACCGTGTTACCGTCCGCCACAGCGCCGGCAACGCCCTGCTGGCCCTGGCGCCCCGCCTGACGGCCGACCAGCGCAACGAGGTGGCGGTGGAGCTGTGCCGCGGCCTGGAGCTGGGCCAGCAGGAGTTCACCAAGTATATCCCCGACTACCTGGGCCGTTTTGCCCTGTGGCTGCCCCCGGCGGAGCTGGATGAGGTGCTGGACGACCTTCGCGTGAACCTCAGCTCCTCCGACAGCCGCGTTACCGCCTCCGTGCTGGATACCGTGGGCGTCATCTATGAGGCGTACGATGCCTATCGCTCCCGCTTCCCGGAGACGGACGACGCCTACCGCCGCCGCCGTGAACGGCTGCTGGGCCTGCTGATGCGGGGCCTCAGCGGCATTGACGGCGCCACCCGGCAGGAGGCCCTGTTCGTGTTGGGCCGCCGGGTCTTCGGCTCCGGAGAGCTGGGCCGCCACGAAAAGCGCCGCGCCTTTATGCTCACCCAGCGCAAGCTGCTCTCCGCCCAGGACGAATTCCCCGGCGAGGGCCTGACGTTCTACTACCGGGCCGCCATGCTGGGCAAGCTCTACCGCTTCATCACCGAGGAGCGCCTGTTCCACAAGGGCTTTGACTTCGGCGCGCCCCGCCCCGTGGCCTTCTTCCCCGGCACCTTCGACCCCTTCACCCTGTCCCACAAGGGCATCGTCCGGGCCATCCGCGACCAGGGCTTCGAGGTCCTGCTGGCCATTGACGAGTTCTCCTGGTCCAAAAAGACCCAGCCCTACCGCCTGCGCCGGCGCATCGCCGCCATGGCCGTGGCCGACGTGTTCCACGTCAGCATTTTCCCGGAGGACTTCCCGGTGAACATCGCCAACCCGGAGAACCTCCACGAGCTGCGCGCCGCCTTCCCGGGCCGCAGTGTCTCCATCGTGGTGGGCAGCGACGTGGTGCTCCACGCCTCGTCCTACAAAAAGTCCGTCACGCCGGACTCCATCCACACCTTCGACCACGTGGTCTTCCGCCGCACCGAGCCGGACGCCGAGCCGGCGGATTACAGCTGCATCACCGGCAAGGTGCTGGAGCTGACGCTCCCGCCCCAGCTGGAGGAGATCAGCTCCACCCGCATCCGCGAGGCGGTGGATGCCAACCGCGACATCTCCAACCTCATCGATCCCACGGTGCAGGAGTTCATCTATCGCCGCGGCCTGTACCTCCGCGAGCCCCAGGACAAGCCCGTTCTCCGCACCGAGGACCTGAGCTTCCTGCCCGCCTCGCCGGAGACGGCGGAGAAATTCCTCCGCACCATGCTCTCCGTGCCCACCGCCGCGGCGCTGCGGACGCAGATCGAGAGCCGCGGCGACGACGTGATGGTCTGCCGGGACACCGACGGCACCATTCTGGGCGCGGCCAGCTACGCCTGCCTGGACTCCGCC
>OHBE01002849.1_pt1 | contig 11919 bp, 9 predicted proteins | sample 1577231 | NCBI WGS metagenome assembly OHBE01 (sample SAMEA3541506, study PRJEB24748) | human gut metagenome | biome: human gut; feature: human-associated habitat; material: faeces | place: China | collected 2012
AGTCATATTGATGTTCATAATTCATGTAATGCAATACGTCATTCAGGATGAAGACATCACTTTCCGGGAACTCATAAACCGATGCGTCAGCATGTTCAAAACGAAGGTTTTCGCCACGAAGCCAGCCGTGTTGAGCTATAGCTATTTTATCTTCGTCATAATCGATTCCTAATATTTGCCTTTCTTTGGATATCATAGACAGCATATAACACAGAGGACCGAGACCGCAACCGATATCTGTAATCTGTCCTTTCATCGGAATCAGTTGATTGAATAACTGATAATTGTGTTCCATCTTTACTTTGATGCGGATGTACCACTCGATGACAGGACTTTTATAGATATAGTTCAGTACCAATGCCTCATAAAATGCCGGATTTGCCGGTGTATTCTTTTCCAAGCAAATGCGTGCATATTCTTCTTTCATGTAGGAAGAGATGCGCTTGGTACGTTCCTGATAGGTAGTTCCGAATGAATCATCGTTATAAAGTATGCGAGGCAATATTTTAGAGTAAATAATGCCTTTGCGGACATAGAAAGGTTGTGCCTTGGCTATAATCTCTCCATTGCCGTATAGCAGAATAGGAATAATATCCAATTGCAGAGTTTCTGATAAATAGAAAGCACCTTTATGAAAACGTTTCATCTTGCCGTCATAGGTCCGGGTACCTTCGGGGAAAATGGCAATGGAGTATCCTTCTCTTACTTTTTCCCGCATCCGTTCCACACAAAGTTCATATCCTTCGTCTACATGGAAGAAGCCTGCATACTGAATAATTTTTCCAAATACCGGAGAGTTCCATACCCAGTGATTGGTTATCATGATAATCTTCGGAGAAAAAGATAATAACTCCAGGATATCAATGAAAGACTGGTGATTGGCTATTATGATAGCCGGCTTTTTGAATGTCTCATTGGTTACGTTGACGTGTTCTTTACGTACGAATGTTGCCACTACTAATATACCTTTGCAAGTAATGTTGATAATCCGGCAAACAAGCTGCTGCTTATAACTGCGGCGTACCGGAATGAGGTATAATAAGATAATGAAAATTCTCAGAATGATGCATCCTGTAACGAAGAGCATGAAAAGGAGGATCGTGCGGAGTAAGCCTATCAAGGTATACGGGGGCAATCCCTTAGAAGCCGGTTTAGCAATAAAGAACTGGAAAATAATAGGTTGTATGGTATAGGCTACTAATACCACCGCTGCCATTCCAAGGATGGAAATCAGTGAAATGGATTGCAGGGCGGGATGTTTGGCAAATACTAAAGTTCCCATTCCCACAACGGCTGTGAATGCAGAGAAGAAAATAGCTGTCTTATGGGAATTCAGGATCGCTTTTCCTGTCCGGTATTTGTTTTGGAGTCCATCCATGATGAAGATACTGAAGTCGTCTCCGATACCGAAAATGAAAGTAGAGAGGATAATATTAATAATGTTGAATTCGATACCCAGAATCCCCATCAGGCCCAAAATAATGGTCCAGCTGATAAGCATAGGCAGGAAACTGATCAGGGTTAATTCTATACGCCCGTACGAAATCAATAGGGCCAGGAATATAAGGAATGAAGAAATATAAAGTATCAGGTAAAAGTCGTTATTGATGGCAGAGACCCATTGATTAGTGAAATAACTCCGGTCGAAGACTACAACATCCGTATTATCCTTGAATTGTTGATAGACTTCTTCCTTATTATCATCAGTGATGCGTACTTGGGTAACGAGCATCGTGATGGAGTCAGCACTTGTTTGCCATTCGTTCAGTAGGGTAGTGGCGATACTATTTGTATCGTCCTGATAATTATAGGGCTGGAATGGATGTTCTAACCATTGGTAAAATGCATCGAAACTACCTTCCCGGAAGTGATAGGTACGGGCAGCGTTTTCTATGTATTTGCGAATAGTTGATATCTTTCCCGACTCTCCCCAATACTGGTTCCATTGTTCCAGACGCTTTTGCTGTTCTTCCGGTGAAATTAAGAATTGCTCGGCAGATGCATACGCTTTAATAAGCCCTTGTTCTTTAAAAGCGGATAAGTGCTGATTGGTATTTGCATAGCTTTCGAGTGCTTCCGTCATGTTCTTACCTACACTAACAAAAAGTATGGTTTTCTCTTGGGCATTGAAAAGCTGTTCCAGTTTAGCCTCTGCTTGTTTTAAGTGCTGAGGTTCATAGTTGAGGCTCATCATGTCTTCGTTAAACTTGACTTTCTGTGAAGTAAATAAGCCGATGAGGGTAATAATAACGATACCACCTACTAACCATTTGTTCTTTTCATAAGGATAGGCATTGATTTTTTCAATAAAGCGTAAGACCCTGCCTTGCTTCACATCAGCTTGTCCTTTCAGGAAGTGTGGAAGATAAATAAGACAAAAAAGAGTAGTACCGATAAGTGCCAGAGAAGCAAACAAACCGAAATCGCGTAACAATTCGGACGTGGTAAAAGTAAGTCCGAAGAATGCACCTATTGTAGTAAAACTGCCTACTGTAAGCGGATAAGTTATTTCTTTAATCAATTGCTGGACAGTAGAAACATGATTTTGATGAGCCAGCATGTGTATGGAGTAGCTCAGTGCAATACCCAGAATAGCCGAGCCGGCACCTACAGCAATCGCAGAAATATATCCCTGAATAAAATAGATCAGGCATAAAGCGAACAATCCCCCGAATAAAACGGGAGTGACAATGAGAGGGATTGATTTCTTATGTTTAAACACCAGCGAGATGAAAACAATGATAATCAGCAGTGCAATCGAAGAAGTAATAATGGTATCCTTTTTAATCTGTCGTGCATTATAAACGCTGACCGAGGGACCTCCAAAGTAAGATGCGTGAATGGAAGGATACTTTTTCTTAATCTGTTGCAACTCATTTTCAAGTATTCGGATCAGATTTTCATTCTCACCGGTACTTCCTGTTCCGAATACCGGAGTCATAAACATCAGCAATGTATTTCCGTCCTTCGAAAAGATGTGTCCGTTGTTGATTTCATAATTGGTTTCCAACTGAAAATCCTGCAAATGCTTTAAGACGTTGTTCCCAAGTCCTAACGGATCTCTTTGTATATAACCTCTCAATGCTATACCTGCGGGAGAAAGAAGGTTGGTATAATTCTTTCGCATCGTGGCTTCTATGCCTTCCTGCGTTAAGAGTGAGTCGAAGTGCTGATAGTCTTTTTCCGTCAAGAACAGCGGAAGATTTTCATAAACAAAATCTGTTGCTTTTTCAATGGTTGTTTCATCTACTTCCGAAAAGATATCTTTAATCCAGGTTTGGTTAGACTCTTCTAATAAGTTTTGTTTCAGTTGGTCTCCGACCTCTATCATTAGATCCGGAGTTACTATAGAGTCGGCAGGAGAGATTAAGATGATAATCTTATCCTTTATTTTTAGGTTATCAAATACCTTGGTGATGTTCTGGCTGTTCTTCGTATCAGGAAAGAAACGGGTCACATTCTCCTCAAACCTGACTTGCCAGGCGAAGTACCCCATAAAAAGGACACAAACACAGAGTGACAAGTAGAAGAGAACTTTGTGTCTTTGAAAATAATTATATAGTCTGATAAAGAACTGAGTCATGTTGTTTTCGGCCTTCTGTATATAGTGAGCAGGCTGATCGTTATAATACCTGCCAATATACTACAAGCGGTTGCAAAGATAACACTTCCAATTAAATATTGCTCTAAAACCGATTTCACATTTTCAAATGAAATATTGGTAAGATGAAGTTCAACCGGCCTGTTCAAGACTTTACATCCTGTCAGATAACTGCCATATAACAGGAAAGGAATCATGGGAGGAATACTGATATTAGCTGCTACAATAGCTATTACTTTGTTGAGTTTAAGCACATGAGCCAAAAACAAAGTAGCAAGCATCTGGTATCCCCAAATCGGGACTATTCCCATAAATACACCTAACATAATGGCATAGGTAATTTTCAGATTCGGTTCTTCGGACTGTGTAATGTGAGTCCGGAAAAATTTCCGGCAATTACTCCAGGTTAGTTTCCGGAAGAAGTTACGCGGATAAATCCAAAGGAAAGTGATGAACACTAAGAAGGTATTCAATATACTGATGCGGGTGAAATCCCGGAAAGGACGGAAGTGTGAGACACGTTCTTCCTGGGACGGATAATAGACATGTATGGGTATATTGCGGACTGTAGTTCCTCCCCATACTGCAAATACCAGTGCTTCAAGCTCAAATTCATATTTAGCGGTATAGTAGAATCTCTGTACATTGATTTTATGTAATGGATAGAGCCGGTAACCCGATTGGGTATCCTGAAGCTTTACTCCGGTTTCAAGTTTAAACCAGAAGTTGGAGAACTTATTGGCGAAAGTATTCTTGCCCGGCATATTATCCGAAGTCAGATTACGGGCACCTACCAGCAACGTATCCGGTTCTTTTTCTATTTCTTCCATGAAAATAGGAATGTCCGAAGCAAAATGCTGTCCATCGGAATCTATAGTGATGGCATATCGGTAGCCGGCTGCTTTGGCCTGCTTCAATCCGTTCTTTAAGGCAGTTCCTTTTCCTTTATTGGTAGGATGGGTGATGATATGCAGGTTCGGATAGTTTTCCAGAAGAGTAGGGGTGCTATCGGTAGAGCCGTCATTGACAACGATGATATCTTCTACATAGAAGAGTACATCTTCAATTACGGTAGTCAGCGTCTTTTCATTATTGTAGGTAGGTATAATAACTACAATACCAAGTTGCCTGGCTTTCTCATGCCATAGTTCCTCGCTACGTTCTTTCATGTTTATTTGCCGATTAGTTGTGCTTTTAATTTGATACAGATATCTTTTGAAGATGCTCCTTCAGCCAGAATCTGGAATGTATCTGTTTCGTTTTTTTTGATAGTCAATGAGAGCTTTAATTCCGGTGTCTCATTCGGATTTATAACAGAAAGAAACTTGCATGATGCTATCTGCTTGTATTGCAGGGGAGCTTGCTTTATTTTTTCTATGCACTCTTTTATTATTTGCAGCATACAAACGCCCGGAACTACGGGCTGTTGTGGAAAGTGTCCGTTATAAATAGCATGTTGTGGGTTGAGCATGACTTGCACTACCCAGTCTGTTTCATTGATATGCTCAGAGTGCGTGACTTTATAGAAATTGGGAAGAAGTTCAGCCATATTAGTTTGGGTTTTCTTTTAATTTGTCCAACTGTATACTTAGTCGCAACCAGGGATGTTTGATTTTTATCTGTTCGGGATGTCCTGAGTTGAACTCCGATAGATAGAATACTGATTTACCGAATCCTCTGCCTGTGACTCTTTTTTCAAAGGTACTGCTTTTCTTTTTGATGCGGATATTCTTTCCACTTAAAAATAGATTCTTGAAGTCTGTTTCCAGTAATAGCAGCATTTTCTTTTTCTCTATGCAACTGTTGACGTGAAATTCATTTTCCCGAAGTGAAAAATCAAAAAGACTGAGTCCAAAGTAAGTAGATGCCAATATTCTTATTTCATTATCCGGCAATTTCCGTACAATTAATAAACCGCTGAAGTGATGTTTCATGAAGTCTAACTGCATATTGTATTTTTGCGAATATTCTTCAGCGCAAATAATAGGTGTCACATGAGATGTGGCATCTCCTGCTATTGTTTTTGAGGAACCGCAGGAAGTGAATAGATATAGAATAAAGATCAGATTAGCGAATAGAAAACTTTGTTTCATCTTTCAAAGCATTAAATCTCTTGTTGTAGAACTCATATTCCGTATAATTGGTGGCTGTTTCGGAAAGACGCAATTTGTAAACCGACATATCTTTCTTATCCAGGTATATTTCAATTTCCGAAATGTAAGCTTGTATGGCTTTATTGATCGGCTTAATCTTCACTATATAATAGGAATCATTTTCAAAATATTCCAGTTTGTAGTCGGAAGATATTTTTGAGAGATCGCCTATCATGCAAGCTGTGAGCATATCTTGCATTTGATTCATCATCTTATTGGCGGTTAGGCTCATAACGCTCTTTTTACCGTCCGATACAATTTTAAGCCGAGAGTCGTTTATAACTATTAGGTAGTTGACGGGTTGGGCGTATTCCATACGTATTTTGCCACTCTTTTGATAATAGAATTTTCCTTTGGAGGCTACCTTCTCATCCAGAATATCCAAATACTTCACTTGTGTAAAGTCACTTTCAATGGACTGCATGGTTTGTGCTTCCTTTGCCAGACGGTTTTCAAAATCTTGGGTATGGATTAGCTTCTTCATTGTCTGGGCATGGGTATAGGAAATGCCCAATATGATTGATAATGTTATTAGTATGGTTCTCATAATGCTTTTACAACATGCTGTCCAGACGGACAACTGTATATCCCTGTTCTTTAATTAAGTTAAGTATCTCTTTTAATAACAGGTCACTGTCCGGCATCCGATCGTGTAGAAGGATGATAGAACCGGGGCGTAACCTTTTCTGAATACGCTTCAAAACCTTCTCTTTGGAAGGTTGCAGTGTATCGAGTGTTCTGATATTCCAGCCAACAGGAGTGTATCCCAATATGCGGACAGCTTTTGCTATAGTGGGATTTGTGACTCCAAACGGTGGGCGGAATAACTTGATTTTCTGCGAAGTTACTCGTTCTAATGCAAACTGGCAAGCTTGCAAGTCTTTTTTCATCCGCGACAGACTGTACAAGGGAAAATGATTGGTATGGGTAAAAGAATGATTACCAATCAGATGTCCTTCGTTGATGATTTGTCGGATCAACTCTTCATTCTCCTGTACTTTGTGACCGATGCAGAAAAAACAAGCCGGTATTTGTTGTTCTTTGAGTACTTGCAATACTTTGGGAGTTTGTACCGCGTCCGGTCCATCATCAAAGGTGATAGCTACAATTTTCTCTTCAGTCTGTTTCTTGCAAAATACCTTGAGATAGATGTTAGAACGGATGCTGCAAGATGCGTAGACGAGAAAGATAATCAATAATATGATCAGGATTTCCACTATCATTGTCTTTTCCGGATTAAAATAAGTGAATGGTTAATGGAGTGATAATGATTATATATCAGAACTGTCCGTCCCGGATTTAGATTCTCTTCAAAAGTTTTAGCCACTTTCCATAAAGCAAAGGAAGATGCCGTAGGATATTCACCACATTCATTCTTAAAGGTGGTATATGTTGCTGTGGGAAACAGGCTGTTTTCTAAATCAGTATAGAGGGTATCTTCTTTCAGGTTTCCATTCTTACCGGTAACAAACCAATCGATTTGTCCGGCTGTTAATCGGTTACTTTGCAAAAAGCGATGAATCTTTTCAGCTACTTCCTGCGTACTGCTCGCATGAATAAAAGTCGATATACCGGCAAGTTCTGCTAATGTGGATTCGGTGGCTTCTCGTCCCAATAGGAAGAACTGGGCACCTTCGCCTGCTTGTATGCCCCTTAGCAGTCCCAGGCGTTGTTGTATGGTGTGACTGTTAGGGGTAATCTCATCAATAGCTCCTACGAGGACATTTTCATCACCTTCCCAGATTCTCATCATACCGTCCAATAGTGCACTTTCGAAACTCAATCCCCGGTGCACATACGTCATGTTGTAAGCATGTATCTGGCGGAGTAATGCTATTTGAGCTCCGATGGTGTTGAAGGTTGACTGGATAAAGGGGGTTGGGTTCAGTAGTTGTTCTTCATTCTCAATGATTGTATTCAAGAACTTCTCTGTATCTGCCAGGCATCCGAGTCCGGTTGCGGTGATGATCGCATGTACTTTTTCGGAAGGTAGGGTACTGATACATTCCAGTCCGCAGGCAACTCCCATTTTGACGATCCGGCTCATGCGCCTCCGTAGTGCGGCATTTGTGATAATACTCTTGTAATCCGGTTCGTTAGCGGATAAATAAGGGGATTCTCCGGAAGCAGTATCCGCGTGAATAGAAGCAATATGATTGATATAGACAGGTTGCATCATTTCTCTTTTAATGTGGAAAACAGGATTGAAGAATCATTTCCACCGAATCCAAAAGAATTCGATAGTACATTACGAATGGGTAGTCCCTCGCGGAATGAGGTTTCGGGCATCAACATGTTTTCTTCTATAGGTTCTTTGAAGTTCAGATTGGGATAGATGAAACCATGATATACGGAGAGAACAGAATAAACCGTTTCAATTCCTTCCGAAGCCCCTGACCGATAAACGCTTTGACAGAGCTGAACGGAGGAATCTTATCACCAAAAATCCGTCGGATAGCAAGTCCTTCTGAAAGATCATTACTTGGAGTTCCTGTGCCATGTACATTGATATAATCAATCTCTTCGGGAGGAATTTCACTCTTTGCTATGGCTTCTGTCATAGACCAGAATGGTCCGTTTCCTTCGGGTGAACTGCCGGTCTGATGAAAAGCTTCATTCACATTCGAATATCCGCTTAATAAGCAATAAGGCTCTTTCCGGAGTAATTTCTCTGATTGAAGGACAATATATCCGGCTCCTTCTCCTAAGTTGAGGCCTGCACGGGATGCGTCAAATGGACGGCAGTGTTCCTTATCCAAAATCATAAGTGAGTTGAAGCCGTTGAGGGTAAACTTGCACAAGGCGTCCGTACCTCCTACAATGGCAGCATCCAGTTGTCCATTCCTGATCATACGCGCTCCTAACATGATAGCATTAGCTGCTGATGAGCAGGCTGTACTAATAGTGGTTACAAAGTCATTTACTTTCAGATAATCTGCTATCATTTCAGTACTTGCACCGCAGTCATGAGAGATGACTTCCCGTAATCTTCCTTTTCTATTGTCTTTTTTAAAGGTATTGTAGAAGTGTTCACTCAAATCCATACCGCCTACAGAGGTGGAAGAAATGAGACCTACACGCAAAGTATTCAAATCTAACCGGGCGTCATCAACTGCTTCCCGGGCAGCTAACATACCTAATAAGGCTGTCCGGGAAAACGTTTTTTGTATATCTAAAGAGAGTAACCGTTTTAGTTCTTCATTGCTGTATTTTACCTCTGATACGGGTACATCCAGTTCCGTAGGGAAAAGAGTGACTTTCCCCATACCATGCTGATGTTTCCTGAGTGAAGCTATATTTTCTGCAACACCCAGACCAATACCTGAAACAACACCTAAACCGGTTACATATATCTTCATTATTTCTGATTTTCAGAGATATAGTTAGCTAATGTACGTATTGAGTAGAAAATCTGTTTCCCTTCTGCAGGATTCTTTATTTTGATTCCATAGTTACGCTCTAAAATAAGAATAATCTCAAGTGCGTCAATAGAATCGAGTCCTAAACCACCGTCACCAAACAGAGGTTCATCAGGATTAATCTCTTCGGGTGTGACTTCTTCAAGATTCAGTTCTTCTATTAATTCTCTTTTTAGTTTTTCTATTAATTCTTCCATATCAATGTTGTACTTCTATTAGTTTAAAATCAGCTTTATACTCTTCCATTAAAAGGTTGCACCATCCGGTGATGCAAGCTTTTAAATTACCTTTCTTCATTACAATTCGTGCATATTCTTCCAGTTTATCCGCATCGAATTCTTTTTCTATGAAGAAAGTATTTTCTCCTTGTATTTTATGACGGATACATATCTCACCTGCTACAACGTTAGGCAGAGTGTATACAAATACCGTCGGACTGGCTGCATGGTCACCTTCCTGATTGATAATCATCTGATGACGAATATCCGTATTCAGTGAGGCGGCAGCATTAACCAGCAATATCCCTATTTCTTCCGGTTGAAAGTTTTTCTCCTTCAACAGATATTCAACAGCAGTATATCCCAGTTTGCAAAGGTCGTCCATTTTGTAGAATTTCATGTTACTTCCACCTGTATTTTTATATGCTTCGCGGATAAACTGCGCAAAGTTTGGGGCAGATGATGAAAAAACGGTCTCTCCATTCATACTTAAACAGCTATTCTCAATGGAAACAGTTGCGGTTGTATGAACTGTCACCGATGATTGCACTCTTGAGGGCTGTTTCTGATATGCGGGAAGTGTCAATACGATAGCAGCATTACAACCTCCGAAACCGGATGCTGTTTTGATGCAGTGTTTCATGGGTATTTCCTGATGGTCAGCTTGCACCAGAATAGGCATGCTGACACCGGGCTTTTCATAGCCTAATGTACCGAATAGTACGTTTTCCTTTAGTTCGTGAATACAGATAATAGATTCAATCACTCCCGATGCCCCTAAAGTATGACCGAAATAAGATTTCAAACTATGAACCGGAACGGTTTCCAATCCGGCTAAATGAATAGCTTTCGATTCCATTTCATCGTTATAGACAGTAGCCGTTCCATGTGTGTTCATGAAACTAACGTCTTCGGCAAGGACTGCGGCTTCTTCCATAGCCTGCCGTATGGCGAGGTAAAGTCCGTCTCCTGTGCGTGACGGGCCTGAAATATGATTGGCATCGTTGCTAATGGCTCCTCCGGACAGGATGATATCCGTATCGTTTCCTTCCGAACTCAGCAGGATAGCACCACAAGCCTCTCCTAAATTGAGTCCGTCTCTCCGGGCATCATAAGGGCAGCATCTTTCGGAACTGATGGATCTGAAAGATAGAAATCCGCTGGTAATGAAGTGGGAAAGGATATCACCTCCCGCTACTATGACTTTTTTGTATCTGCCGGATTCGATCCATCGCTTTGCCACAATCAGAGCGGATACTCCTGATATGCAGGCATTAGAAATAACTTCTACCCGGTTGCCGGCCTGAAAATATTCGCTTATTCTTCTTCCCATTTCCCATAGATGAACTCTGATATCAGGGGTGTCGGGATGATTGGCCAACAGGTCGATATTACCTTTAGTGGTGGATAGGATGAGGCCACAATCTTCATCCGCCAGATTCATTTCGGAATGGGACAGAATATCTTGAATGGCTAGTATGAATAGTTGTTCCAGGCGTGTGTACGTACCCAAATTCTTTGCTCTTTCCCATTGTTCCGGTTTAATAGTGGCAGCTAATATAGAGGTATCAGATATGATTCCTGCTTCATGCCTGGTGATCCCGCTCTGATATTCCCGGATTGCTTTTATATTCTCCTGGGTATTTGCTCCTAAAGAACTGATCAGAGTATCTGCTGTGATATATACAGTTATAGGATGTTCCATTTCTTTTTCCACTCCTGATAAAAGGCCGGAGTTGCTAACTCCAGCTCCCTGTTAGTATTTAGAAAAACCTGAGTTGTACTTCCGGTGGCAACGATATTGTTGTCTGTAGCCCGATATAGTACATATTCGAATTTAATCTTGGCAGCTTCACAAGAAATGTATCGGGTTTCAATGATAACTTCTTCACCGAAGGATAAGGATTGCTTAAATTGGCAGTTTAATTCAACGATGGGTACCATATATCCTTCACTGTAGATATCCATATATCCTAAGCCATAATGTTTTCCGAAAGACTCCCTTCCATCTTCAAAATAGCGTACATATTCACCATGCCATACAATTTGCATGGAGTCTATTTCACTGAAACGTACTACACGGACGTAAACACTTATCGTAATGCCTCGGGCGGGGAGTGGGTCTACGATATCAGCTTCATCACGAAGGCTGAGTCTCAGGGCGAGGCGATGACCCTCGATTGGCTCACTCTGCACGAGAAACAATACGTGTCGCTGATTCCCAAGGAAGGCCATGAGTTGTGGACCTCGCTCGAAGAGGGCAAAGAGAAGAAGGTGAGCACTGCGTCACAAGTGGCGATCACCGACTTCGGCGGCACGCAGAAGATTATCGACCTGCCCATCACCTACTGTCCGCGCACGGTTATTATTCGCCGGGACATGCCGATTGCAGAACTGAATGCCAACCGCGATGACATCGATTACGTCATCGACCTGAGTGCCGAAGCTGCCGATTTCCTCGCCCCTTCTGGAAATATCAGTACTGCGTGTTTGCAGAGTGTCCCTACTGCTGCAATCCCGTTTCTACA
>OHBE01002857.1_pt1 | contig 11874 bp, 10 predicted proteins | sample 1577231 | NCBI WGS metagenome assembly OHBE01 (sample SAMEA3541506, study PRJEB24748) | human gut metagenome | biome: human gut; feature: human-associated habitat; material: faeces | place: China | collected 2012
GCTGCCGGAGCGGTGCTTAAGCCGCAAGGCGGGAATTGTGCGGTGTTGCCTTAGCGCACTTGACCGACCGGTCGGTCGGTTTTTCGCTGTTATTATAGCACCGCGGAAAATCATTGTAAAGAGGAGATAAAGATTCCGTCCGTGCGGTACAGTTTGCCGTAAAAGCGGCAAAAATCGCCGCCAGCCTTGCTTTTTCGGCCCCAATCATGTAAACTGTTCATCATAAGTTTACAGTTATACGGTGCAGCTGAAAAAACGAACATTCAGTCGGTTTCCTTGTTTTCCGCTGCACCCTGGGTAAGGAAGGGCGTTTTGCATGGGGATCGTTGTCATCGGCGCAGTTTTTGTTGATATCAAGGGGTACCCCCTTGCCACCTATATTCCGGGCGGGCGCAACGCCGGGCGGGTAGAACAGGTACACGGCGGTGTGTGCCGCAATGTGGCGGAGGATATCGCCAACGTGGAGCTGCGCCCCACCTTTGTAAGCCTGGTGGATGACACTGGCACAGGGCAGGATGTTATTGATAAACTGGCGCGCCACAAGGTGAACACCCGCTATATCCAGCGTGTGCCGGACGGCATGGGCACCTGGCTGGCTGTGTTCAATAATGAGGGCGATGTGGTGGCCGCCATCTCCAAGCGGCCGGACACCAATCCCCTGACCGACCTGCTGGCCGAAAAAGGCGATGAAATTTTTAAGGACTGCGATGGCATTGCCATTGAATTTGATTTGGAAAAAGACACTGTAAAGCAGGTCTTGTATTTTGCACAGAAATACCACAAAAAGGTATATGCCGCGGTTTCCAACATGAGCATTGCCATGGAGCGGCGTGACTTTTTGCAGCAAATCGACTGTTTTGTCTGCAACCAGCAGGAAGCGGGGATCCTCTTTTCTGACGAATACGACCATATGGGGCCGGAGGAAATGTGCCGCACGCTGGCCGCTAATGTAGGCAGCGCCCGCATCCCCTGCATGGTTGTTACCATGGGGGACAAAGGCGCGGTGTACGCCTGCGCGGATGGCGAAAGTGGCATTGTACCCGCCAAAAAGGTAAACGTGATCGATACCACCGGCGCAGGCGATGCGTTCTTTGCCGGTACGGTCATTGGCCGCGCTTATGGCAAAACGATGGCGGAAGCCTGCGGCATTGGCAGCCGGCTGGCGGCTTCGGTCATCTGCACCGCCGAAAATGTCTGCCCGCGGTTCCGCCCGCAGGAGTTCGGGCTGGATATTCCGGTTGTGGATTGAGCGCCGTTTCAGCAGGCCGGTCACAGCCGCCGGAACAGTGCGCATAGGCCGTTCGGCGGCACTCTGTGGTGCTGCCGCTTATTATAAAGGGCCGCTGATGAAGCATTCTTCCCTGCCCCGCCGGATTCTTCTGGTGTTGGCTGGGACCCTGGCCTTGCCGGCATTGGCGGTGGGGCAGTATCTCCATGATTATTGCCACACCGATTGAGGCACCGGACCAGAGCGAAAGCCGTTTCTTCTCCCACTATGACCCCAAAACCGTTGAGTGGTTCATGTCGATCCTTTGATGAATCTCTTTGCATGACAGCATAATGCAAAGGCAATACCGCATAATTCTAAGTGCCGATACGGCGAGCGAGGTGCGGCAGATGCTAAGCCAAAAGCGCAGATAATACTGGATGTCTTATCGAGCATTTTGGCAACGCAGATGCCGTGCCGCAGCCGCCGGAGCGGTGCTTAAGCCGTCAGGCGGGAATTGTGCGGTGTTGCCCAAAGAATAAACAAGCCCCCGGCAAGTTTACAGCGTATGAACAGTGCTCCGCTGCCTGCCGGGGGCTTGCTTCATTCTATATCCCTGTTAAAATGTCAGCCGCATCTGGTTCCACGCCACATTGCCGTGGGTGGATTGGGAAACACCCTCGTTAACAAAGCCAAATTTGGCGTAATAGTGTACTAGTTTGTCCTTACAGGTCAGTACCAGACCCTTGCGGCCCTGCTGGCGGGCATCGGCAATGGCGCGGTTCAGCAGCTGGGCTGCCAGACCGTGTTTGCGGTACTCTGGCCGGGTCACCACGCCAAAAATCATCTGCCATGCGCCGGTTTCGCTGTGCAGAGCGGCATTTTCGTATAGATCATCGGTCAGATCGGGCTGGTCTGTCACCATGCCGTCCACAAAAGAAATCAGCGTTTCACCGTCAAACATCAGCCAAAAGTGTCCGGCATAAGCCTGCAGACGGTCCCTGAACTGCTGTTCCGGCGCGGCTTCCGCTGCGGGGAAGCAGAGGGCCTCCACCTCCGCCAGCGCGGCGGCATCGGCGGGGACTGCGGTGCGTATCAACATAAAAAACATCCACCTTTCGGGGAAAAATCGGGGGGGCGTTCCTGTGCCCCGTTCCGCCGGTCAATCCGGCCGGGCGCAAACGGCACGGCCCTTTGCTGTAAGCCATTATCCCACACCCCCGTCCAAATTGCAAGTGGGGTTTGACAGGCGTGTGCGGGAGCAGTATCCTTAAAGTGTAACGGATGACCGCCCCTGTAGGCAAAGGAGTGTATTGTATTATGACCTGCCGTGTTCTGCGCATTGATGAACAGCTGTATGGCTGTGAGGAGCTGCCTGCCGGGCAGCCGGTGCTGTGTGATGTTCTGCTGGCCGATGCCGCCGGTACCCAGCGGGTGCTTCCCTACCCCGATGAAGCCCTGACTGCCCAGAACATCCAGGAGGGCGATACCGTTGCCCTGCTACCGGACGGCACGCTGAAAAAACTAAGGTGTATCTGACACCCTAGGGTAAGCCCGCACTTTGCAAAAGATTCACCGTAACTTTACATCGGTATGGTTGCAGCCCGCAGCCAAATGGCCTATGATTCTGCCGGAACAAACGGCAATTCAATGTTTTCCTCGTCCACAGGCGGGGTTTGGGTTGCGCTGGGGGGCGGGGTTTCTGTCGGTTCCTTCGTGTTGTCCGCCGGTTCGCCGTCACCATTTTCTGCGGGCGCGGCACTGGCGGTGGGCTGACCGGCGGCGTTCAGCACCGGTGTTTTTTTCGTTGCGGGCTTCTGGGTCGGCTTGGGGGCAGTTGTCTGCTGCGGGACAGTAGTTGCCGTGGGCTGCGGTTCAGCCGTCGCGGCGGGCTGCGGCGTGGGCTCTGCCGGGACGGCATCATTCGTTTCCGCCTGCCGGGTCGGCTCCGGGGTTGGCTGGATACCTGCCTGCGGCCGGTGCAGTGCAAAGGCAGCGGCAAGCACCACGGCAGCCACCACAACGGCCAGGACTATTTTTTTCTTCATTGCTGTTTTCCTTTTTATATTTGGGGGCGTTGCCGCATCAGCCTGCCACGCTGTAACGCTGTGCGGCGGTGGTCAGATCATCCAGCGCGCGGAGCAGGTTCAGCAGCGGCAGCTGGCTTTCATCCACCGCTGCCAGCGCGCGGACCATATCGCCATAGCTGAACACCCCATAGCGCAGGATGCACAGGTCCGCCCCGTTTTGCCGCATGGCAACCACCGGCATGGCATCCGCGCGGCGGAACGCAATGGCCGGTGTAACGACATAATATACCTTTTTGCCGTCAAAGCGGGTGTTGGTATCCACGGGCTGCAATTCGGTTTCGGGCTCACCCGCGTTCCAGGCAAAAGTAAAAGTGCATTCCGCGCCGTCCGGCACCATAAAATAGTGGCGGATCTGGATAACGGGCTCCAGCAGCAGGCTGCTGCCGTAATAATCATCGGTCTGGGTGCCGCTCCTTTCAAACTGGTAGCTGCCCCAGTTGGCCGTGGAGTTTGGCTCCGCGGTGCCGGCTAACGCATCGGTCCGGTAGCCAAAGTACAGCTGCGCTTTGCCGCCATACACCAGCAGGGTGCCGGCCAGCTCCTTTGCCTGTTGGGGATAATCGTGTTCCAGCAGGTAGTTCAGGTAATCCTTTACGGTGTAAGTATAAACCGGGCCATATTTACCGTTTACCACCATCCGGGCTTCAATAGCATCCGTCAGCTGTTTGGCGGCCACCTGGCAAGGGAAAGCGGTGCAGCTTTTGCCGTTTACTTCCACCTGCTTTGCATCTGCCACTGCCACCTGTGTTACGGTGGAATCCGGCAGGGTAAACTGCATGGCGGCATCCTGCGGGGTATCTTCCGGCAGGGTAACGTAAAAATAAATTGTGACTGTCTCCCCCAGGCTCAGGCTGTAGCCTTCCAGATGCTCGCCGGTCTGGGCGGTTTCCGGGGTGGCGGGATCCTGCGGCGGCGGAGTTGGCACGGCAGGGTCAGGTCGGCCGGTTTCGGGGGTGCTCTGCGGCGGATCCGCCCAGGGGATATCCTCATCCGTTTCGCTCACCTGCGTCTGGATGCTGGCCGTATTTTCCTCTGCCAGCGCGGCGGCAGGCAGCGCGGCACACAGCACCACCGCCGCCAGCAAAGCCAGCAGGCGCTGGGGCCAGCTTTTTTGTTTTGTATGGTTCAAACTCAAGGTGTTTCCTTCCTGTTTTTTGTTTTATCTTCTCTTTTTTATCCCGCTAAAGGCATCATCCCTGGTTTTTGGCCAGCAGCGCTGCTCCAATCACCCCGGCGCGGTAGCCGAGGGTGCATGTGGTAATGCGGGTGTGCTTTTGGGCGTAAGCATTGCCAAAAACCATTGGTCCCACCGCGGCGCGCAGGGGAGCCAGCAGGTTCTCCCCCTGGTTGGCCACCCCGCCGGACAGACCGATCACTTCCGGGAAGAAGATGTTGATCATGTTGGCAACGCCCACTGCAAGGTAATGAATGTACTGTTCCACCACGGCTTTGCCTGCGGCATCGCCCTGGGCGGCGGCATCAAAGGCGGTGCGGCCATTTCCCCCGCCGCTCTGGACGGCAAGGCCATGCAGGGTGCTTTCGGGGTGGGCTGCCATGGCTTCTTTGGTCATGCGGATCAGGGCGGTGGCACTGGCCAGGCTTTCCAGGCAGCCGGGGCGGCCACAGGTGCAGCGCGGGGCATCCGGGGTGTCCAGAATAACCATGTGCCCCGGCTCCGCCGCTGCGCCGGTGTAACCGGTCAGCAGTTTGCCGCCCAGCACCACACCGCCGCCCACGCCGGTACCCAGCGTAATGATCACCGCGCTTTCGGCTCCTTTGGCGCAGCCCGCCAGTGCTTCGCCCAAAGCGGCGGCGTTGGCATCGTTGGCAAGAGCAACCGGCAGGCCGGTTTTGGCGCGCAGATAATCCCCCATGGCAAAATCATGCCAGTCCAAATTGTTGGAGTAGCGCACGATGCCGCCATCCACCGTGCCGGGGCAGCCAACGCCAATGCCCGCTACCTGCTGGCCCTGTGCCAGCTGATTGCAGAGGGCTGCAATATCATCGCACACGGCCTCGGCCGGGCGCGGCAGTTTGGTGGGGGTGCTCGCTTCCTTTATAATAGCACCGTCTGCATCCACAAGCGCAGCTTTGATATTGGTTCCACCAAGGTCCACACCCAGATAATACATGATTGCAGCCTCCTGTACATAACATTTTTTTCAGTGTAGCAGATTGCCCGCCCCGGCGCAAGAACCTGTAGACAAAAAAGCATCCAAAAGTAAACCTGGCACTACCCACTGCTCTTTTGTCGGGTCGTGCTGGCTGGATTTTATTTTTTAGGCAATACCGCATAATTCTAAGTACCGATACGGTGAGCGAGGTGCGGCAGCTGCTAAGCCAAAAGCGCAGATAATACTTTGTGTATTATCGAGCATTTTGGCAACGCAGATGCCGTGCCGCAGCTGCCGGAGCGGTGCTTAAGCCGCAAGGCGGGAATTGTGCGGTGTTGCCTAAAGTAACATATGTTAATGAAATGACCACGCTAAGTGCGAGCGTGGTCATTTTTTTTGAATAAAGTAGGATATTTTTGTAAATAGGAGTGAAAAATGAAAAAACGTGTGGTATAATTTGAAAAGACGAGGAGAGGGAAAGTGAAATGAAAGTCTTAGTTACAGGCTTTGACCCGTTCGGAGGGGAAAGCATCAACCCGGCTTACGAAGCTGTTAAAATGCTGCCGGATGAAATTGCCGGGGCGCAGATCATCAAGCGGGAGATCCCGACAAGCTTTACCCGCGGCACCGCAGAAGTGGTGCGCCAAATCGAACTTTGCCAGCCGGATCTGGTGCTGAATGTGGGCCAGGCAGGCGGCGCTGCTGGTTTGCGTGTAGAACGGGTAGCCATCAACCTGGCGGATGCCCGTATCCCGGATAATGACGGCGCACAGCCGGTGGACGAACCGCTGGTACAGGACGGCGCCCCGGCATATTTTGCCAAGCTGCCGGTCAAGGCCATGGTGCGCGGGGTACAGGCAAAGGGCTATCCCTGCCAGCTGTCTTACACGGCAGGTACTTACGTCTGCAATGCGGTCATGTATACTGTGCTGCATATCGTGCAAAGCGATCCCCATATACGGGCGGGCTTTGTGCATGTGCCGTATGCAGTCAGCCAGCTGGAAGGCAAAGCTGCGGGTACCCCGGCCATGCCGTTGACAGACATTACCGCGGCCCTGGCAGCTGCCATTGAAGCCGCTGTGCAGAATAAGGCCGATTTGAAAGAACAAATGGGCAGGCTGGATTAAAAACAGCGACTGCTCGAAATAAAATGGGGGGGGGGAAAAAAAAGCGTTATGCTGACCAATAAAGAAATTAGAGTTTTGTGCTACTGCCGCGGCTGCCTGAACCGGAAGTGCGGCCATGATCTGGAACGGAGTGATATACAGTATTATTATGATGTGCTGAATATCTGCAAGTGCTGCCAACAGGAAAAGCATGTTGTGTTCAGCATCAAACCGCTTTTCCGCTGGAAGCTCCTGAAAGGGCACAGCCCCCGTTACAGCAGAAAATAAATAGTATGGAGCTTGAATCAGGAGGGCGATAACAAGGCAAAGTGTACATTTGATGAGCAAATGTGCAGTAAATATGATTGACGAACCACACCACGCGTGCCATACTAGCAATCAACCATCGGAGGGTTGATTGTTCAAAAGAAACAATGGCTGGATCAGAAAGATGGGCTGTTCAATCCGGTTAAGGTTGAAGATGTTCGGACTTTTGATTCAGTAAGCCAGGACGCAATGGAAGAAAGGGCTATTGAAAACGGTATTTTGGATAAAGCATTTGAAAATGCAAAAAATATCATTAGAAAAATCATTGACAATGATTTGGTAGAAGAGCTTGGATATACGGTTTGCTTTGAAACGATTGAATGAGGCATACCCAAATAAAATCTGGATGAAAACTTATTGATGGTGAAATAAAGACTTCGCTGCCAAGGGCTGAAAATGCTCTTGGCAGTTTTTTGTAGAAGGGCGGGGGAAAATCTTTAAAAAGATGCGTGAGTGGCTTTGCTGGTTGGCGCGCTGAGAGTTTTTCCGCGGACTGTTTTGCCTCGGCACCGTCCAAAGAGCTCTATGCGGTAAACGGGCGCGGATTCTCCCGCACCCTCGCAAACAGTCCACTGGACTGTTTGTGTCCCACAGTGGCGAGTGCGGGCTGTTCGAATCCCGTCACTCCGTGAAAAACAAAAAGCTCTTTCACCAGACGGTGAAAGAGCTTTTTGTGGTCGGAGTGACGGGATTCGAACCCACGGCCTCTTGGTCCCGAACCAAGCGCGCTACCAACTGCGCTACACCCCGGAAAGAAAAAACCGCAGCAGCTGCGCTGCTGCGGTGTGGTTGGGGATGAGAGGATCGAACTCCCACGGGCGGAGTCAGAGTCCGCTGCACTACCATTATGCGAATCCCCATCGGGTTTGTGTCTTGGGCGTCTGCCCTCAACGCTCATATATTATAGCGTGCCCGACGGGATTTGTCAACGCCTTTTTTGAAAAAACTTCAATTTTTTCTCCAAAATTTTCAGTTTTTCAGAATTCATCGCTGCTGCGTCAATCGTTTTCTGTTATCCGGTGCAGGTGGATCAGCTTAACAGCCGGCGGCACTTTTATTTCTTGGGCTGATACCGCATGTCCGACACAGTGTACACCGTAATGAAGGCCTGCGGGTCCTCGCGGTTCATGTAGCTCATCAGCTTCTGGTATTCGGCCTTGTCCACAATCGTGATGATCTCGCGGCGCTTCTGCATATTGTACGCGCCGTAGGATTCATACACCGTCGCGCCGCTGTGCAGGTCCTCAATGATGAATCGGCGCAGTTCTTCTTCCTTCCCGGTGATGATGCAGACGCGGCGCTTGATGTTCTGGTCAAAGATAAAGTGGTCGAGCACAAGCCCGTTAAAATAGGTACCCAGCACGCTTAAAACCACGGTCTTTTTGTCGTAGACCAGCGCGGCGGAGAGCGCCACACACATGCCGGACAGCGACATGGCCTTGCCCAGGTCCATGTGCAGGTATTTGTTCATGATCTTGGCGACGATGTCCAGCCCGCCCGACGAGGCGTTGCGGTTGAACAGGATGCTCAGCCCCACGCTGACGACTAGGATGTAGCACAGCACGTCCAGCTCCTGGCTGTCGGTCAGGGAGCCGAGGTTCGGGAAGAGCCGCTCGAACAGGCCGATAAACGCCGGGAGCAGGATGCTGGTGTAGACCGTCTTGGCACCGAACTCCCGCCCGCAGGTCAGGAACCCGATGACGAGCAGCACGACATTCAAAATCATCGTGATGGCTGACAGCGGCAGCGGCACAAAGTTTGCCAGCACGATGCCCAGACCCGAGATGCTGCTGACCGAGGCATGGCTGGGCACAAGGAAGAAGTAGACCGCCGCCGCAATGATGGCCACGGCTCCGGTCAGGATGGCAAGTTCCCTCACCGCCGCGGCGGTGGGCACAGCTTTTTTGTTCATCGGCAGACCCTCACGATTCCTTGATGCGCTTGCCGCGGCGCATTTTTCTAAATGTTGTCATTTTTGTTTCCTCTTTCTTAGTAGTATCGTACCACCTTAGTAGTATCGTACCACAAGACGGCACAGTGCACAATGTACTATATCGTTATTTGTTTCGTACTATTTTCCTTTTCCGTCCCAGAGCACCCGCCGCGCCTTGCAACCGGAGCTTTTTACTCTCTTATTGTAGCACACCCCCTTTAAAAAGAAAAATAAAATTTTCACTTCAAACTGTGCCGTTTGTTCCAACACCGGCGGCGTTTTTTTCGGCGGCGGGCGGGGTTGTTATCCGGCGCACATTTTCTGCCGGAGCGGGGCGGCGGGGGTTGGAATCCGCGGCACAGTTTTCTACAGGCTGTATTGTTATCGGCGGCACAGTTTGCCGGGCAGCCTCTTTTATACAGGTTGTTATCCTGCACACAATTCCGGGGAGCCGGCGTTGGAATCCCCCGCACAGTTTACGGCGGGCGGGGTTGTTATCGGCAGCACAATTTCGGTGCGGTGTGCATCGCGGGGCAAAAAAATGGTTGTTATCGGGCGCACAATTCGGACTTTTTTCTGCGGGCGGCAGGTTGTTATCCACAGCACAATTTGCGCGGTGGGTAAAATTCGGCTATTGTTATCGGCAGCACATTTCGGAATTTCGTCTGCTTTCCAAACGTGTCCGGACCGGGTTGTTATCCAGCGCACATTTCCGGCAGTGGGGTTGTTATCGGGCGCACAGTTTCCAAACTGTAGAATTTTGGCGGCTGTTGTTATCGACGGCACATTTCTGAAAAAATCCACCGTACAGCGCACAGCCGGTATTGTTATTCACGGCACAATTCGTTTTTTCCGGGGCAGAGCGGTTGTTATCCGGCGCACAATTCGCAAAAATCCGTTTTTTGGCGGCGCGTCCTGCCGTGGGTTGTTAGTCTGCGCACAGTTTGCCCTGCAGGGGCCGTGGTTGTTATCGACGGCACAATACAAGGATTTTTCAGCACGGGTTGTTATTCAGCGCACATTTCTCCGCGGCAGGATTTTTCCATCCGCCCTGTTGGAATGCTGCGCACATTTCTCACTTTTCCTTTTTCGCGCCCAGGGTTGTTATACTCGACACTTTTTAAAAATCCCACAAATTTTCTTTGCCGCCATTTTCCCGCAAAAAAACTTTTTTACCGTTGTTACGCTCCGCACATTGTTGCGTTTTACACATTCGTGTTGGAATGCTGCGCACAGCACCGTTGTAACACAGCGCACATTTGTGTTGGAATATTCGACATAGCTATACTACTTTTCTAAATATATATAAATAGGGCTAAAAATCCCAAAACAAAAGAACACAGGATTTTGTGCGGCGCGGAGGAAATGTGCTGAATGTTACAATAATTGACACAGCGCGCACAATCTGCTATGATACGTTTAACGTGTTGTAAAGATGAGGTTTTGCAAATGACACCCCAAAGTACGTTGAAAACGACCCCAAAAGGCAACCATAACAAAAAGCAGGGGGCGAAGTCTGCCAAGGCGTCGCCTTCGGCCCCTGTTGCTACCTATAGCGGGCGCGGCAATCAGACGATTGTCCGCAAATCCAACGACCTGATCCAGAACGCAATGTACAGCCTTTCGCTGAGCCAGCAAAAGCTGATGCTGCACATTTTCGCGATGATCAAGCCGTCGGACACCGAGCTGCCCCGGTACGAGATGTCGATCTACGAGTTTTTGAAGCTCTGCGGCGTTGACCCGCACAACGGCTCGATGTACAAGCAGGTCAAGAAAAACATCGAGGACATCGCCAACGCCAAGGTCCAGTGGATCCGCCTGGCGGGCACCCAGAAAATCACGATGTTCCGTTGGCTTTCCAGCGCGACCATCGACGAGGGCACCGGCAAGATCGTGCTGACGCTCGACCAGTCGCTCAAGCCGCACCTGATCCAGCTAAAAGAGTTCTACACAACGATGAATATCACCTATACGCTCCCGATGAAGAGCCAGTATAGTCTGAAAATTTATGAGCTGTGCAAGAGCTACCAGAACCTGTACATCACCAAAAAAGAGAAGGGCGAACCGCTGGTCTGGAACATTGAGACGCTGAAAAAGCAGGTGGACTGCAATGCGGCCAACTGGGCCCACGTGCGCCGCACCGTGCTCGACAAGGCCAAGAGCGAGATCAACGGCCACACCGACATCTATTTTGACTATGAGGTCTACGAAAAAGATCGTCAGCGCGTCATTGCGATTGCCGTCACCATTGAGCCGGTGGACAAGCAGGTCGCCGATGACAAGCTGAACGAGATCACAAAATCCATGTCCAACCGGGTCCGCAGCAAGAAGGGCAAGCTGACTCTGGCCGAGACCGGCACGCTGGATGACGACCCGAACGTGCTGACGCTCGAGTATGTCTCGGTGCCCGAGACGACGATCCCCTATTCCTACGGTGCTACGCCGGAATTGCTGCGCCAGGAGCTGGAGATCAAGGCAGAGCCCGACAAGCTGATCCGCGAGCTGACGGCGGACGAGATGGACGCCGTGCGCACGATCATCGATGCTATGGTAAAAATGGCCGGCACACCGCGCGGCAATGATAAGATGATCGACGGCGGCAACGCGACATTCTTCCAGACGATGAACAACGTCATTGACAACTGCGGCGGTCTGCGCCGCTGGTTCGAGGGTGTTGCCACCCGCTACGCCGCCAAGGTCATCCCGGTGGCGCGCACCAAGAGCGCTCCCCTGCCCTACCTGTCCCGCGCAATTTTGGAGGACCTGGAAAATTATCGTATCTACGTCACCGGCGGTATGCCGGAGGAGGTGGAGGACGACTACGGCGCACCCGAGACGCCGGACATCGTCGAGACCACCGACTTTGTGGAGACCGAAGCCGAACCGGTCAACCAGCTGGTGCCGGAGGATGCCGCGACGAAGAAAGAAGTCACGGCGGCGTTGCTGCGCTACATTGACCGCGACACGCTCTCGGCCCGGCTGACCACCGGCCAGATGGAAGCATTCGAGGATATTTTGCAGATGACGGCCTATTTTTGCCGTCGCAACGTCAAAGGCAAGGACGACGGCATGATGGAGGGCAAGGCCAACATGCAGT
>OHBE01002862.1_pt1 | contig 11863 bp, 9 predicted proteins | sample 1577231 | NCBI WGS metagenome assembly OHBE01 (sample SAMEA3541506, study PRJEB24748) | human gut metagenome | biome: human gut; feature: human-associated habitat; material: faeces | place: China | collected 2012
AGACCTCACGTGCGCGGGTTCCCTGCTCGTGGCGGCCATCGGCCTCAACCAGACCGGCGCCACGAAGATCAAGGTGGCGGACTATCTGCCGGCGCTGCTGTTCGTGCCGGTCATCCGCTGGCTCGTGGGGCTGCCGGTGTGGCAGCAGCTCGCCGCATTGTTTTGAGGGATACTATTTATAAATAGGAAAACGGCGCTTGCGGCGGCTTCCTGATTCGTATATTTTGGCGTTGTGTGTGGGAGAAAAACTGCACGGAAAGGCTTGTTTTTCCTGCGCGGTTGTGTTAAAATCCACTTTCCTGCGGGAAGAAAGGGTGTGGCACATGGATTTCTGGCTCAACCAGGCGCTGGGTCTGCTCGGCAGCCTGATCGTGTTTATCTCGGTGCAATTCAATAACCGCCGCGTCATCCTCGCCGCGCAGGCGGCCGCCTGCCTGATGTGGATTGTGCACTATGGGCTGCTCGGCGCGATGACTGCCGCGACCATCAACATTTTGTCGTTCGCGCGCAGCGTCGTGTTTTACTTCAACGACCGCAAGTGGGCCAAGAGCCGCGCGTGGCTGTGGGCGTTTCTGGTGCTGTACGTCGTCAACACCATCCTCACATGGGACGGACCGAGGAGTCTGCTGCCCGGCATCGCCATGAGCATGACGACCATCGCGCTCTGGACGCGCGATATGCGCCGCACGCGCCTGCTCTATCTGACCAATTCGCCGTTCTGGTTCACGTATGACATCCTCGCGCGCTCGTATTCGTGCATGGTCATCGAGGCCATCGCCTTCGTGTCCTACGTCGTGGCTGTGTGGCGGTTCGATATCAAAAAGCAGCCGCAGACGTGATCGCGCGTGCCAAAAAGCGTTTTGGCACGCGCTCAAACGAGACCCACTGCGTTGGGCTCTCGTTTGAAGGGACTGCAGCTCGCTGCATCGCACGAGCTGTGCACCGTCGGCGCACAACTCGCACGTTTGCGAGCCGAAATGTATTTTCTCCGCCGTACACGCCGCCGGAGAAAATGATTGGAATTTTTTGCGTCTGCGGACGCAAACTCTGCGAGCCTTTTGTAACGGCCTGCAAAAACTCCCCGCCTTCGGGCGGGGAGTTTGCGTGTTTAAAAAGGGCTTTGCATTTCGCCGGGAACCCAACGAAGTGGCCCTCGATGGATTTGCTTTTACCACGTCAGCGCATCGTCAAAGTCCACGAGGTCGGGGCGCACCGGCTCCTCACCCATGACGGTCTGCATGTAGAGATTGACCTGACGGCGCATGTCGCGCTTGGAGATCGTGCGCGAATCGAGCAGATCCTGCGCGACCCAGAGCATATGCACGCCGCGCGCGGCCGCCTGCTCCTCAAACACGCCGCGCAGACCGTCCATGCCCTTGCAGGAGATCTGGTCATACATGAGCACCATGTCGGCGTTGTACTGCTTGCAGACGACCCACAGCTCGTCGAGCACGTTTGCGTAGCCGCCCTTGGTGTGCTTGCGCATGGTGGTGCGCTGGTAGCTGCGCGCGAGATCGGCCAGCGCCCGGTCGGGGTCCTCGGTGTCGATGATGATGTCGGAGATGAGCGACTCCATGCTTGCCACAACGTTGATGCCCCAGCAGTTTTCCGCCCAGACGGAGAAGTCGGGGTAGAAGTTCGCCGGGCACGACCACTCGACGCAGCGGTGGCGCATTGCGGGCGCGCAGGGCTTTTTCTGCCGGTAGCCGCGCATCATGATGCGGTTGACGCGGCGGTCGGTGTCGAGAAAGCGCGGGTCCATGCCGCCCGAGAGATGGTAGAAAAACATACGGTAGATCCAGAAGGTCTCGCCGGTCATCTGTGGATAGGGCGTGCGGTTGACCTCCCACTTCTGCAGCTCGTACTCCGTCTCACGGTTGTAGATCTTCATGGCGCGGAAAAACGCATCCCAGTCGAAGGTCTCGCCGGTCTGCTCCTCGATGAAGCGGATGAGCCCCCGCAGCTCCTCGACGGCGTAATCCTGCACCGCGTCCTCGTTGTAGCGGATGGGCACGCCGTAATAGTACGTCGGGAGGTTAAAGTACCGGTCCTGATACGACGTCGTGGCGACGCTGCCGTCGCACGGCATGTTGCAGGCGATAAAGCACGTGCCGAGCTTGGGATACTCGTCGCGCAGGGCGCAGCCGGCCTCGGCCGAGGGCAGGGGGCAGACGTCGGCCGGGATGCCGAAGTTTTCGGCCGCGTCGAGATACGGCGGGGTGATCTGCTGGTTGAGGATCGAGCACAGAAACACCGGCAGCACCTGCGCCGGCAGGTAGATGAGGTTCGGGAAGCCGGCCATGATCTGTCCGGGGACGAGCTCGTCAAAGAGCACGATCTTCTTCGAGAGCTTGTTGCCGGGGTGGAAATGCTCGTCGGCCACGAACGAGATGCGCAGCAGGTCGGTGGCCTTTTTCACGATGCGGTCATATTGGGCGCGCGCCATGCGCAGCTGGTTGCCACGCATACCGAGCGTGCCGCGGTCGACAAAGTTCGGGTAGGTCAGGTAGGTGGAAAACCACTGATAGCGAAACAGCGCGCGCACAGCCGACACCGGACACTTGGCCACAAAGACGATCATGTCCTTCCAGCACTTGAGCCACATATAGAAGTCAAACGCCGTGTCGCGCACGCCGCGCAGCTCGCGGTAGCGAAACCGTCCCTTTTCCGGGTCGAAGCGGTAGGTGTAGTCATTGACGTGGCGGAGAAATTCCCGCAGGGAGCGTTTTTGTTCACCCATGGTCACTTGCCTCCTCTCTGCGTCTGGAGCTGCTTGATCTCCAGACTCTCGACGAATGCCTGCACGCGCGTGCGCAGCTGGCCGCTGCCGCCGGTGGCGTTCTGGCGGTCGACCGCGACGGACGGGATGCCGAATTCGCGCGTGACGACGTGGCTTGCCAGTGCGCGCTCATAGCCCCAGTATTCGCAGAACTTGAGCTGCTCGTACAGCACGCCCTGCGCGTGATACTCTGCGCACAGGTCGCGCACGAGCTGCCAGCGGCCGTCGACTTTCTCGCGCTGCATGAAGCGCGGGCACTGACTGGTGTTGAGGTAGTGGCGCGCGATGCTCTCGAGCACCGGCAGGTCGGGGTCGAGATGAATTTCCTCGCGCCCCGGCGTTGAGCCGAAGCAGAAACGGTCGACCACGACGAGCGCGCCCGCATCCTCGACGAGCTTGGTGAAGCCGGGGTCGTCGATCTCGCTGCCGACGACGGCGATCTTCACGCGAAAGCGCGGCTTCACATCGGGCTCGCGCTGGCGCAGCTCCTCGAGTGTCTCGCGCAGCTTGTCGACGATGAGATATTTCGGGCAGCAGTAGCTCACAAGGTTCAGGATGTGGTACTCGTAGCCCGTGATGCGCGGGTTTTCCTCCTTGCGGAATTGGCCGATCTCGGTCAGGATGCGGCAGACCTCATTGTGCTCGGCGACCGCCTTGCGCAGCGCATCGTCCGACACGTCCACGCCGTAGACCTCCTGCAGCGGCGTGAGCACTTTGCGCCGGAGCTGGTCGACATAGTGGCGCACGGTGTTTTCCGTGACCTTGAAGGGCATGTCGAGAAAGGTCACGAAAAACTGCTCATTGTCCACGAGCTGCAGCAGCTCGAAGTGCTCGAGCGCGCGGTTCATCTCCGAGCACGTCTCCGTGCCCATCAGGCCGGACAGGAAGTTGTAGCCCCCCTCGATGCCGCGCTCCAGCAGCGACTTGCAGTAGTCGCAGATGAAGTTCGACATGTAGTACGACGAGATGTCCAGCGACCCCGTCAGCGGTGCGCGCAGACGCACCGAAAAGCAGTTTCCGGTGTTGAGCAGCACCTCCGGCATGTGGTAGCAGGTGTAGGCCAGCGCGTGCTTTCCCTCGGCACACGCCTGCTGCACGAGCGCGTTGTTGGCGCTCTCGAGCAGCTTTTCAAATTCGTAAAGATGCTTCAGGTCTTTCAATCTACGCTTCCCTCCATGTGAAAAAATTCGCATTTGGATGGTCACATTATACGACGATGTGTCTGATGCCGCAATAGTTTTTGGACAGTTTTCTGGAAAACGTGCAAAAATTGACGCGGTGGTTTCGCACGCACTGTGGTATAATGGGCGCAGAAAGGTTACAGGAGGTGGCGATATGAAGCCCCAGTTTGCCAATGTGTTCAACGTCTCGGTCAACGACAACCGCTCGGAGTGCTCGCTGAGCTTCTACCATATGTATGTGCAGCACAACTACACGCCCCAGCCAAAGGGACTGATCGATATGCCGGAAAAGACGGTCGATGAGGTCGCGAGCATCATGCTCACGCGTGACGGTGCGCACGCGCTCACGCGCCTCCTTGACGGCCGCATCCGGCAGGCCGACGATATCAAACCCCGGCAGCCCGTTGGACACGTGGCACTCCACGCTCACGGCGTAGCCGCTCACACCGCGGCAGCCGAGGGACTGGATCTTGGACAGCAAACCGTTCGCCTTCTTTCACGGACGAGGCCCCGGCCGAACGCCGGGGCGCCGTCACTCGGATTTTGGGTTTACGCTTCGGTATCGGGCTCCGTGTCGCCGACGACGGCGATGTGCAGTTCCTCAAGCTGGTGCGGCTCGACGGTGCCGGGCGCGCCCATCATGACGTCCTGCGCGTTTTTGTTCATCGGGAACGGGATGATCTCCCGGATGCTGTCCTCGCCCGCGAGGAGCATGACCATGCGGTCGACACCCGGGGCGATGCCGGCGTGCGGGGGCGCGCCGTAGCAGAAGGCGTTGTACATGGCCGGGAACTTGGCCTTCACATCGTCCTCACCGAGGCGCACGAGCTCGAACGCCTTGACCATGATCTCGGGATCGTGGTTTCGCACCGCGCCGGAGCTGAGCTCGACACCGTTGCAGACGAGGTCATACTGGAAGGCGTTGATGTCGAGCGGATCGACCTCGCCGCGCTCGGCCTGCTCGAGGATCTCGAGACCGCCGTTGGGCATCGAGAACGGGTTGTGGCAGAATTCCAGCTCGCCGGACTCCTCGCCGATCTCGTACATCGGGAAGTCGACGATCCAGCAAAATTCGTACCGCTCGAGGTCCATGTGGCCCGGCACGGCCGCGCCGAGCTGCGCGCGCAGCACGCCCGCCGTCTTCTGCGCGGCGGTCTTTTTGCCGGCCGTCACGCCGACGAAGCAGCCGGGCTTCAGGCCGAGGGCCGCGGTGATCTCCGCCGTCTTGTCCGTGAGGAACTTTGCGATGCCGCCGGAGAAATTGCCCTGCTCGTCGACCTTGAACCAGTAGGGCTTGCTGCCGGCCTGCACCTCCACGTCGGCGCAGAGCTTGTCGACGGCCTTGCGCGCAAGCGTGCACTTGGGCACGACGACGGCCTTGACGGTGTTGCCCGCGGCGAAGGGTGCAAAGTCGCTGCCGGCGACGAGCGCCGTCATGTCCTGCACGGTCAGGTCAATGCGCAGGTCGGGCTTATCCGAGCCGTAGGTGTCCATCGCGTCGCGGTAGGAAATGCGGCGGAAGGGCGCCTCGGACGCGATGTTGTACTTGCCGTACTTGGCAAAGATCGGCGGGAGCACGTCCTCGAGCACCGCGAACACATCGTCCTGCGTGGCAAAGGCCATCTCCATGTCGAGCTGATAAAACTCGCCGGGGCTGCGGTCGCCGCGGGCGTCCTCGTCGCGGAAGCACGGGGCGATCTGGAAATAGCGGTCGAAGCCCGCCGTCATGAGCAGCTGCTTGAACTGCTGCGGCGCTTGCGGCAGGGCGTAAAACTTGCCGGGGTGCTTGCGCGCGGGCACAAGATAGTCGCGCGCGCCCTCGGGGCTGGAGGCCGTGAGGATCGGCGTGGTGATCTCGAGGAAGCCGTGCGCGGTCATGGCGGCGCGCAGCGCGGCCACCACCTGGCAGCGCAGGATGATGTTCTGCTTGACAGCCGGGTTGCGCAGGTCGAGATAGCGGTACTTCAGGCGCAGCGCCTCGTCGGCGTCGCGGCTGCGGTTGATCTCGAACGGCAGCTCGTTATAGCGGCAGCGGCCGAGCACCTCGATCTTCGTGGGCACGAGCTCAATGTCGCCGGTGGGCTGCTTGGGGTTTTTGCTCGCGCGCTCGCGCACGATGCCCTCAACGGCGATCGTGGACTCCTTGTTGAGGGGCTTGACGAGCTTCATCATGTCCTCGGTCTCAATGACGACCTGCGTCGTGCCGTAAAAATCACGGACGACGACAAAGGCAAAATTCTGTCCGACCTCGCGGACATTTTCCATCCAGCCGACGATGCGGACCTGCTCGCCGACGTTTTCGAGCCGCAGCTCGTTGCAAGTGTGTGTGCGGGACTGAAACATACTCCTGATTCCCTTTCTTTCTATCGAATATCGCCTCCGGCAGTGCGGCGGCGGTGGATTGACCGGATCACTGCTCGCGCAGGATCGCACCGGCGGTGCGGCGCGCGATCTCCGCGCGGATGGTCTCAAGCGCGGCGTCCGGCGTCAAGGCCTCCTGCACGCCGGTGGCCATGTTCTTGAGCGCGCAGACATCCTGCGCGATCTCATCCTCGCCGAGGAAGATCACGAACGGGATGCCGAGCTTGTCGGCATAGCCGATCTTGGCCTTGAATTTCTTTTTCTCGCTGTAAAGCTGCACGCGCAGACCGCCTGCACGCAGCATGGATGCCAGCGACACGGCGGCGGACAGGTCGTCCGTCATCGGCAGGATGAGCACGTCCGCCGGGGCGGTGAGCACAGCGTCGGAGATCATGTTCTGCTCCTGCAGGATGTAAAACAGGCGCGTCAGACCGATGGAGATGCCGACGCCGGGCAGGGACTTGTTCGTATAATACCCCGCGAGGTCGTCATAGCGTCCGCCGGAGCAGATGCTGCCGACCTCGGGATGGTCGAGCAGGACGGTCTCGTACACCGTGCCGGTGTAGTAATCGAGGCCGCGCGCGATCGTGAGGTCGAGCTCGAAGTTCTCCTCCGGGACGCCGAACGCGGGCAGGTAGCCCACGACGGTGCGCAGCTCGTCGAGGCCGGTGTCAAACGTCTCGTTCCGGCCGCGGTACTGCTCGAGGAAGGCAAGCTTGTCCGCGCTCGTGCCCGGGCAGGCGATAAAGCGCAGGATCTCATCCGCCTGCTCGCTCGTAACGCCGCAGGTATCGGTGAGCAGCGCGCGCACCTTGTCCGCGCCGATCTTATCGAGCTTGTCGATGGTGCGCAGCACATCGCCCGCCTGCTCGCTCAGGCCGAGGATGGCGAAAAAGCCGTTGAGCACCTTGCGGTTATTCACGCGGATGCGGAAGCGGTGCAGGCCGAGGCGGGTGAACGTGTCGTAGATGATGGCCGGGATCTCGGCCTCGTTGAGGATATCGAGCGCACCGTCACCGATGATGTCGATGTCCGCCTGATAAAACTCGCGGAAGCGGCCGCGCTGCGCGCGCTCACCGCGCCAGACCTTGCCGATCTGATAGCGGCGGAAGGGGAAGGTGAGCTGGCCGTAATTGGCTGCGACGTACTTTGCCAGCGGCACAGTGAGGTCAAAGCGCAGCGCGAGATCGCTCTCGCCCTTCGTAAAGCGGTAGATCTGCTTTTCCGTCTCGCCGCCGCCCTTGGCCAGCAGCACCTCGGCCGCCTCAATCGCGGGCGTGTCGAGCGGGGTGAAGCCGTAGCGGGCGTAGGTCTCGGCCAGAACGGCGCGCATTTTGTCCATCTGCACCTGCTTGTCCGGCTGCAGCTCCATGAAGCCGGACAGCGTGCGGGGTTTGATCTTGTCCATGATGTCTTGGTTTCCTTTCGGGCTTACGATTTCTTTTTGGGGTTGACGATGTCGCGCCAGTCGAGGTCGCCGCGGTTCAGGCCCAGAATGAGCACTTCGGCCGTGGCCACATTGCTGGCAAACGGGATCTGCCGCTGGTCGCACAGGCGCGCCATGCGGTTGACCTCGTCAAAGTTGCCGCTCTCGGCGTCGCAGAAAAACAGCACGAGGTCGATCTCGTTGTACGCGATGCGCGCGTCGAGCTGCTGGCAGCCCTGCGCCGAGTGCAGGTACGTGCGGATCTTCAGTCCGGTGGCCTCGGAGATGAGCCGGCCGGTCGTAAACGTGGAGCACAATTCGTGCTTGGCCAGAATGCCGCAGTAAGCGATGCAGAACTGGACCATGAGTTCCTTTTTTCCGTCGTCAGCGATCAGTGCAATGTTCATATGGATAACTCCTCTCTTTCTGGTCAGCGGCCGTCATCGCAGCAGCGAGAGCTCGCTCTCGGGGGCGGTGTCAACGGTCTTGACGGTAAAATATGCGTCGAGAAAATCGCGCGCGATGGAGGCGATGGAAGCGCCGGCGCTGCCGTGCTCCACAACGACCGCCACGGCGACCTTGGGATTGTCATACGGTGCGTAGCAGATAAAAATGGCGTTGTTGACCTGGTTATCGCCGAGCTGGGCGGTACCGGTCTTGGCGGCGACCTTCACGCCGTAGCTGCCGAAGGTCTCGTAAGCGCTGCCGGCGGGGTCGTTGGCGACGAGGTACATGCCCTTTTGCACGGCGGCCCAGTTGTAGTCGCCGGTCTCGACGGTGCTGAGCACCTCGGCCTCGTTTTCATAAATGAGCTCGCTGCCGTCGTAGCTGCGCACGGATTTCAGGATGGACGCGCTGTGGCGCGTGCCGCCGTTTGCGATCGTGGCGCAGTATTCCGAAAGCTGCAGCGGCGTGAACAGGCTGTACGACTGGCCGATGGCCGCCTGCAGCGAGTCGCCGACATACCAGTTCGTGTTCTCGAGCTTTTTCTTCACGGCCTCCGTGGCCATCTGGCCGGTGCTCTCCGGCAGCTCGATGCCGGTGTGCTCGCCGAGGCCGAAGGCCGCGGCATAGCGCGCGAGCGTGTCGATCGGCAGGCTGTCGCCGACGGTGTAGAAGAAGATGTTGCACGAGTCGCGGATGGCCTCGGTAACGTTGTCATTGCCGTGCGTCGTGCCGGAGGAGGCGATCCAGCACTTGGGCGCGTAGCCGGTGTCCTCATACTTGCGGAACGTGCCGGTACACTGGATGGTCGTGCCGGTGGTGATGACGCCCTCGGTCAGGCCGGCGATGGCCGTGCAGGGCTTGAACGTCGAGCCCGGAGAATACTGGCCGAGCAGCGCGCGGTTGAACAGCGGCTGGTTGTCCGCCTCGGAGACGGCCTTGTAGTTCTCCTCGCTCTGGAAGAGCGTCTGCAGGTCGAAGGTCGGGTAGTTTGCGATGGCCAGCGGCTGACCGGTGGCGACGTCGACCGCCACGAGCGCGCCGCCGCCGACGGCGTCGCTGTTTTCCGTGGATTTTGACTTCATGTTCTCGATGCCCTTGGTCAGCGACTGTTCCGCCGCCGACTGCAGGTCGAGGTCAATGGTGAGACTGACCTGATTGCCGGGCTCCGGCTCCTTGGTATAGGTCGTGCCGGTGACGGTGCCGGCGGCGTTTTTCGTCACGATCGCCGTGCCGTCCGTGCCGTGGAGGTATTTCTCAAAGGCGAGCTCCGCCCCGTCCTTGCCGACGGTCGCGCTCATGGGATAGCCCTGCGTCTTATAGGTCGTGTATTCCTCGGCGTTCATCAGGCCCGTGTAGCCGAGCAGGTGTGCAGCCAGATTCGTATGATACTGGCGCGTATACGACACCGTGACCTCGAAGCCGGGGACGTTATTTTCCTTCAGGGACGTGATGAGGTCCATGCTCGCGTCCTTGACGAACACATAGTCCGGCAGGTAGAGCTTGTCGATATAGCGCGTCTTGATCGAATAGCGCAGACCGGCGATGGTGCGCATATCGGCCGCGGAGTAGTTGTTGTTGATCTCAAATTTTTCACGGCAGTAGCTCAAAAGCTCCACGGCCGTGGCCTCCTCGTCGAGCTTGGCATATTTGAGAAAGCCCTTGAGCTGTGTGCGCTGCGTCTCAGTCATGTCCGTATACTCGAACGGCGGCGCGGTCGTGACCGGCAGCTCGTCGACATACGTGTCGCCGCAGCTGACGACGGTGCGCGCCAGCTTCAGCAGGATGCCGTTCGGGTCGTCCTGCTCGAAGAGATCGTCGGGGTTGAAGACGAGGTTATTGCAGCTCGTGTTCGACACGAGCACGCGGCCGTAGCGGTCGAGGATGCTGCCGCGCGCGGCCGCCACGGTCTGGGAGCTGGCGACGCTGTTGCGGTTTTCCTCATAGTACGCCTTACCGTCGACGATCTGCAGTTTGTAGAGCGCGACCACGAACACGATCACGAGCAGCATGAGCATACACGCGAGCGCGGTGATGCGGCCGGGCTTGATGGGTTTTTCCATAGCGAAGATCCTTTCGGGGGTACGGGCGCGCTGAATGCCTCAGCGCTGGGAACGCCGGCGGTGAAACGCACGGCTGATGTAGTAATACGGCACGGCGAGCGGGAGCGAGAACACGCTCTGCCCCAGTGCCATGGCGAGCAGCCGCCAGAACGACGCACCGTGGAAGATCCACAGGCGGAACATCTGGCAGAAGGCCGTGAGCAGAAACGCAGCCAGACACGTCACGAGAAACGGGAAGATCCCGTTATTGATGAGGTATGCCGCGAGCATCCCCGCGCCGAAGCCGATGAGCGCGAAGAGCACGGCAAACAGCAGCCCCGTTTCGGGGTAGCCCATGGCGCAGAAATAGCCTGTGACGAGACCGAAGACCGCACCCCATGTGCCGCCCTCGAACATGCCGACCGCCACGACGACCGCCGGCACAAACATGGCGTGCACGCCGAAGAGTGCAATGTGCGCAAAGGCCGTGGTCTGCAGCGCAACGGTCACCGCCATGTACAGCGCGCACCAGAGCACGCGGTGTATCTTTTCCTTGTTGATCAGATCCGCCCACATGTCAGCTCACCACGTCAAAGTCCTTGATGACGAACACCTGCAGCAGCTCACCGAGATCACATGCCGGCGTGATGACGCCGTAGGTCTGCTGACCGCCGGCCTCGGTGCGCACGTCGGTGATCGTGCCGACGACGAGCCCCGCCGGGAACGCGCCGCCCTTGCCGGAGGTGAGCACGGTATCGCCGGTGAAGATGCTCGTGCCCTCGGCCAGATAGCCGAAGCGCACGCAGCCGTCCTGCATGAGCGTGAAGTCGCCGAGCACCATGGCCGTGGCGCCGCTGCTGCTGATGTAGCCGCCGACGCTCATGTCCACGTCGATGACCGTGCGCACGGTCGCCCATGTGCTGCCGACCTCGATGACCTGACCGACGAGCGCGCCGGCCTCGTTCATGACGCAGTCGCCGACCTCGATGCCGCAGTCGCTGCCCTTGCTGAGCGTGAGCGTGCTCGACCAGTTCGACGCGCCGTAGGACACGACGTTCGCCGGCTCGAGCTCAAAATCCGTGTGCCGCTGCGTGAAGCCCAGCAGCTCGCGGTAGCGCTCGTTTTCCGCCAGCGCCTCCTGCCCCTCGCGCGCCTGCGCCTGCGCCTCGGCAAGCTGGACGCGCAGCTGGTCGTTTTCGGCCTTGAGCTGGTCATATTTATAAATGTAGCCGTAGATGCTCTCGAGCCACTGCGCCGTGACGGTCGCGGCCTTTTGCAGCGGCGCGCGCACGATGCCGTCGAGATTCGTGAGAAATCCCGCCTTGCCGCCGAGCGCCCCGGCGATGAGCGCGAGCACGAGCACGACCGCAAGCACGACCGCGCCGATGCGCGCACCTTTTTTCTTCAGATATGTTTTCCAGTTCAAAGCAGCTCGACTCCCAGTTCGTTCAGCAGTTGTCCGAGCCGGCACAGCGGCAGGCCCATGACGTTGAAATAGTCCCCATCCAGATGCGCGACGAACAGCGCACCGCGCCCCTGAATGCCATAGGCGCCGGCCTTGTCCATCGGCTCGCCGGTGGCGATGTAGCGCGCGATCTCCTCCGGCGTCAGCGTGCGAAAGCGCACGGCC
>OHBE01002880.1_pt1 | contig 11805 bp, 10 predicted proteins | sample 1577231 | NCBI WGS metagenome assembly OHBE01 (sample SAMEA3541506, study PRJEB24748) | human gut metagenome | biome: human gut; feature: human-associated habitat; material: faeces | place: China | collected 2012
ATGCCCTCTTGGATGCAACTTTTCCGAACCCATATCGACCCGATCCTCGAAATTTCGGTACGCAGCACGGATAATCCGTAGCATGTACTTGATGAATGGGGGTGGGTCTTCCGTCTTCTCGTACCAGCTAGTCCGGCATTTTTCCAGAGACTTGTAATAAAGTTGTTTGTTCTGTGCGAGCTTTCTTTCCAACGGGATATACTTGCCCACTATATAACCGTTGCGCTATAGCAGAAGTGTCGTAAGCAGGAGGGCGATTCTGCCTTTGACAGCACTAAACGGATGGATTACAGGAAATCGTGAATAAAAGTCGGAATCAGGATCAACGTATCGACAGACTGCGCGTCCAGCCCACGATATAAACATGCCTGTGAGGTATACCTCAGCCACCTTGGGAGCAGGGGTGTCCTGCAGTAACCTTTTGGATAGAAGACTGATGCCGCCCTACACACACAGGTCGCCGCTCAGGGTGGGCGATGACCAGAGCCCCCAAAACGTTGATAGCGTTGGTAAAAAGTCCATATTCACCCTCTCTCTCGTTCATTAAATTTGTCGCGTTGGAAGGTCGGTTGATATCAATATCATGTAGATCCAAAGGCTCGTCCGACTTCACGATGGCCGATCTGCGATTCATGTACAGTTCATTGTCAAAGTTATTTTTCTTGTCGACGTCGGCAAGGTATTTGTAGCGGGGATGCTTCGTTATATCAAACTTGTCGCTGAAAAACGGACGCACGCCCCGAAGCTGCAAAATACACTTGCCGCCGTCCATGACTGCAATTTCGTCCTGGGTCATCAACTCCTTTCCTAATTTCTGATAACTGAGGCCATGAGAAGTCTGTGCGCCGCGATTTTCAGACTGGCTCAGGCTGTCGATGGTCTCTTTGCCCAGCAGCTCCGAAATCTCTTTCAGCGTCCCTTTCTCCTTGCCTCCCAAAAACAAGGTGCTGTCACAGTTGCCGACAATGGTATCTGCCGCGTCCTTGTAGATGGTCTTTAACTGGCTTTGCGACTGTAAAATAATAGAAGCCGATATCTCACGGCTTCGGATGGTGGCGATCAACTTATCAAAGTTTGGTATCTGGCCGATGTTGGCAAATTCGTCCAAAAGGCACCGCACATGAACGGGCAGCCGCCCGTTATAGAAATCGTCCGCCTTGTCGCAGAGCAGGTTGAAAAGCTGGCTTTGCAGCATGGCGATGACGAAATTGAAGGTGGTATCGGTATCGCTCATAATGAGGAACAGCGCCGTTTTCCGGTCGCCCATCGTGTCCAGCTCTAATTCGTCCTCCGTCATAATGTCCCGCAGCTCCTTGATATCGAAGGGGGCGAGGCGGGCGCCGCAGCTCACCAAAATGCTCTTGAGTGTTTTGCCCGCCGCCATTTTGAATTTGACATATTGCTTGACAGCGAAGTGATCCGGCTGCTTTTTCGCCAGATCGTCAAAGAGGATATCCACAGGGCTTTTATAAGTCTCGTCGTCCTCTCTGGCTTCGCAGGCGTTCAGCAGATCCAGAAGCGTGATGAAGTTCCGTTCCTCCGGCTCCGCCTCGTACCAGATGTAGCCGATCAGGGCGCAGTATAACAGGCGCTCGGCTTTGACCCAAAAATCTTCGGAGGATTTTTCGCCGTCGCCCTTCGTATTGGCAATGATGACATTGACCAGTTTGAGGATATCCTTCTCGGAGCGCACATAGGCCAGCGGGTTATATTTCATGCTCTTGGAAAAGTTGATGGTGTTCAGAACCTTGATGCGGTATGACTCATAGACGACCTTGCCGTGCTTATCCCGCACCGGCTTTCCGTTCTCGTCCAGCTTCGGCCCGCCGTGCGCCAGAAGCGTTCCCGTCTCCCGAAGGAGTTGCCCTTTGGGGTCGGTGACCACATAGGAGCTGTGCATTTGGAGCAGGGACGGCTTGACAAAGAACCTTGTCTTGCCGCTGCCGGAGCCGCCGATGACCAGGATATTCTTATTCCGCGCCGTTTTCGGATCCTTCGGGCGGCTGGTCATGGTGAGGCTTTCCGTCCGGGTCAGAGGGATGTTCCAATCGGGAACGGGATCTATGTAGGGCGCGATATCCTCCGGCCGGCCCCATCGGGCCGATCCGTACTCAACGCCACGGCGATATTTCTTCGCGTTTTTCGCTTTCAGGTACACCGCCAGCCGGACAAGCGCCGCCCCGGCAACGCCCAGCAGCAGGTCCAGAGGATGCAGGCTGAGCCAGAGGGAGGCAAAGGCCCCGGTGAAGCCCTGGGCGATACGAAGCAGCTTTTCCGAAGCGTCCGCCCCCGGTGAGAGCCGGACCGCCTGGCAGAGCTTGTCAAAGAGCCAGGCGAACAGCAGATACCTCCCATGAGGGAAAAGAATATAGGCGGCCTCGTTTGCGCCTCCCACAGGCGAAAAAACAGGGGATTTCCCACCCTAAAACGCACACTGGATTTAGGAACAGAAAAAGGGCGGCTGTTTCAAAACAGTCGCCCTAATGTGGGGGGATATACAAGATATTTTTCTGTTCGGATGCCCGAAAACCATTGATATTACTGGGTTTTTCAAAAAGTTCTGTATCGCCACTCGCACCATCAGGTGAAGTAAAGTAACCGGCTCAGCGAATCGCAGATTTTTCAAAAAGCCGTCCGGCAGATAGGTGCGGATATCCGTTTCCAGATCGATTTTCCTATCCTCACCAAGCTGCATCACGCTGACCCACACAAAGGTCTTTGATATGGAACCCCATTCAAAAACCGTGGTCTCCGGGTCGATAGCCGTATTGTTCTCTAAATCAGCAAAGCCATACCCCTTCGCAAATACCGTATTGTCATGCTCCGAAATTATGACACACGCGCCTGGAATCGTTTTGCCAATATATTTTTCGGAAACAGCGTTTGCGCTTGCCGCATATGCGTCCGGTGTACCGGATGCATATGCGGCAGGAGCGAGGAACGCAATCATAATCAGCGCCGCAAGAAAGCATTGGAGGGGCTTGTATCTCATCAGTCTTTTCATAGGGTCATTACTCTATTGTCAGTCTGAAATCACAGCAGTCTCCGCCCTGTCCGAGCGTCTTTGTCCGTCCCCATTTGAGCTTTGGGTGCATATGTCCGTAGGCCTCGTCATCCGCGCGGCAAAAGCCGGCTACAATCTCCGGGCAGCCGTATTTCACACAGGTGTCCTGATAGGGGCAGGCCAGCATGTCGAAGCACATTTCCTCTTGCTCTGTTCGTATCCAATTAGCCCGAAAACCGCAGTCCTCTCCAAAGGAGCTTTTTGTCATTTTGGCAAAGAACCTCGGCACCAGCTTATACAGACCCGGTATCTTCATTGCCCCTTGGATTTTTGCACCAACGCCCGCTGCCCGCTTTTCATAATATCTATTCAGAAAAGCCGCCGCTTCCTCACGGGAGATTCCATTTCCCGTCATGGCATCAAAGGCGGCGATGGCAGGATAGATGCGTTTCCTCGTGTGCATATACATCTTTTTCGGCTCGTCGGCGTTTTCATCTACGATTTCCGCATAACGTCTCCATGCATCTTCTATGATCGCGCCTGTCTTTTCCGCGCCATATTGTTTTTCCATTGCAGATACCGCTCCGGTCAAGTATCTTTTGTCTAACCTTCTATCCATGTGCTTTCCCGCCTTTCAGCGTCCAGCCGATTGCCTGGCTGCGCATTCCCACAAAGCGCCTGTACAGGCCGTCTTCGCGCATCAGCTCCTTATGGTTTCCGCGTTGAACGATCCTGCCGTTCTCCAGCACGATGATTTGATCTGCCGTGCGCACGGTGGACAGACGGTGGGCAATCATCAGGATCGTTTTGCCTTTTGTCAGCTCCCGGATGGCCTTTTGCAGCTCCTGCTCGTTTTCGGGATCCACGCTGGCTGTGGCTTCATCCAAAATGACGATGGGTGCGTCCTTCAGAATTGCCCTTGCAATGGAGATTCGCTGCTTTTCCCCGCCGGAGAGGCTGGAACCGCCTTCGCCGATCTTTGTCTGATAGCCATCGGGCAGCGTCATGATAAAGTCATGGCAGCAGGCTTTCTTTGCGACCGCTATGATTTCATCCTCGCTCGCGTCCGGCCTGCCAAACCGGATATTGTTCTCGACGGTGTCCTCAAAGAGATACACATTCTGAAATACGATGGCGAAATTCTTTAGAAGGCTGCCGCTGGTATATTCCCGCACATCCCGGCCGCCGAGCGTGATCTGTCCTTCCTTCACATCCCAGAAACGGGCAATCAGACCGACCAGCGTGGTTTTTCCGGCGCCGGAGGGACCAACAATGGCGCAGGAGCTTCCCTGGGGTACGCTTAATCTGATTTGATGTAATACCTCCTTTTCCCCGTATCCAAAGGACATATTCTTCACTTCGATATTGAAATTTTCCGGCACAAGATCAGCCCCGTTTTCGTCCAGGGATGGAATGTCCATGATGTTATCCAGCCGGTCCAGGGAAGCCTCCACCGCGCGGGCAATGGAGGACATACTGCCCGCCACCTCCACGGCGGCATAGATCATGAAGCTGGACACGAGAAGCAGCAGGCACTTCTCCGGCGTGATGCTTCCTCCTGCCAAAAGATAGGGCGCAAAAACCAGAATAGCCGCCCGTGCGAGCTTGAACACCGTCTGATAGAGCGCCGTCATTTTGGAAAACGCCTTTTCAAGCACGATATTTGCCTCTTTGCTTTCCTCAATTGCGGCGTCAACTGCTTTTCCGGTGCGTTCCGCCAGCCCAAACGCCTTGACTACGCCCATGCCCTGCACATATTCCAAAACGGCAGTGACCAGGCCAGCCTGGGCTGCCTGACGGCGGGGCGCGTATTTCCTGCCGACCTTGCCGATAAACGAATAAACAATGAGCGCCACGGCAAGCCCGGCCAAAGAGATCAGCCCGATCCGCCACTCATAGATCATAAGCCAAACGCCAATCACGATGGCGTGGATAAACCCGCCCGCCACATTTTCCATAATGGTAACGGACTGCTGCTCCAGATCGCCAAGGGTGGTCGTCACCGCCGCAGTGATATCACCGAGCCTGTTTTCATTGAAATAACCCATAGGCGCCTTTTTCAGGCGTTCGCCGATCTCCATGCGCTTTTCCGACCCGAACGCGAAGCTGCCAAGAGTTCTGGCATTGGCAGAAAGATTGACAAATACAATTCGCCCTACAATGGAAACAATCATGATGCCAAGCGAAATCCAGATCGTGCTTTCAGGCATAACATCGCCGGAAAGCTGCTTCAGGATTCCTGTGAGCACCGTTAGAATGGCCATGATTGGGATCATCTCAAAGAACGAGCTGACAAGGTATGCAAGGAAAGAGAGGATAAGACGCTTTTTCTGTAAGCCCGAGAACAACAAAAGTCTTTGAAATAACCTTATCATCACGCCACCTCCTCTGCGGTATCCTTGCCCTGCATATGGGCTTTCCACAATTCCTTGTATAGATTGCTTGTTTCAAGAAGCTCCTCATGAGTCCCTTCCGCAGCGACATTTCCTTTATCCACGACAAGGATCTTATCTGCTTTGGTAATGGTAGACAGCCGATGCGCAATGACGATTAAAGTTTTTCCTGCTACAAGCCCTGCGATGGATGCTTGAATAACGGCCTCATTTTCAGGATCGGTAAATGCTGTGGCCTCATCCAATACCACGATCGGGCTATTCTTTAGGATTGCCCTTGCAATGGCGATACGCTGCCTTTCTCCGCCGGAGAGGTGGCTTCCCGCATCGCCCGCCAGCGTATCATAGCCCTCCGGCAGAGCGGCGATGAAATCGTGACAGCTCGCTTTTTTTGCCGCTGCCTCGATCTCTGCGTCTGTGGCCGCCGGTTTTCCGATGCGAATATTTTCCTGGATAGACAGATGGAACAGAAAGTTATCCTGTGATACATATGAGACAAGCTCCATTATCTGAGGAAGAGGGATGTTCCGCACATCCACGCCGCCAATACGGACGCCGCCGCTCTCCGCCTCCCAGAAGGAGGCGATGAGCCGTGCAATGGTAGATTTACCGGAGCCGGAGGGACCCACAATGGCCGTCATACCGTTTTTTGCGCAATCAAAGGAAATTCCATGCAAAACCTCCGTCTCTTTGTATCGGAAGGTAACATGATCGAAGGATACGTCGGCGTCCGCAAGGACAGCTCTCTCGGTCGGCCGCACAAGCTCCGGCTCATCCAGAAGATTCCCTACCTCTTTTACGGTGGAATCCACCATGGCCAGGCTGTCGGTGTACTGCAATGCCTGAATCAGTGGTTTTACGAGTCCAAGGGCGAGAATGATGCAGGTAATCAACGTACCCGCTTCGACCCTTCCGTTTATAAAGAGCCAGCTCCCCAAGGGCAGCACGCCCACAAGCGTTGCCGTCAGGATGGAAAGCCCCATCACATAGTAGCCGTTGGTCTGCTTGAACCATGTCGCTTTGGCGGTCTCGTTCTCCGCCACGGCGTCGGCGTATTTTTTATATGAGCGTTCACCCTGATTGAACGTCTTCACCACTTCGATGCCGCCGATGTATTCCACCGTTGCGGCATCCATGTTTTTCCCTGCGGCAAGTACTCTGGCATATCTCTTCTCGTAATCCTTCATCATTCCCATATAGCAGAAGGCACCCACCGGAATCGTCACAAGAGAGATCAGCGCGAGTCTCCAATCAAGGCTAAAGAGGTAAACGAGCATTAGAATTGGGATTAGGATGTTGGCAGTGAGCTCCGGTACCATATGCGCCAGCGGAAGCTCCAGCTTTTCCACGGTGTCCACGATGATCGTTTTGAATTTCCCGGACGGCGTATCAAGGATCGTTCCCATGGGGACACGGGAGAGCTTCTCTGTTATCGCCATGCGGATATTCCGCAGAATGATAAAGGCAGACTCATGGCTTTTCATTGTAGAAAAAGTTCCGAACCACACCTGCCCGAGATAGCCCGCAAAAGCAATCAATGCCAGAAACGCCAACTTGCTGAAAGCATAGTCTTCGTGGCAGATCATAATGATCCCCCGGGACACCGCAACATAGGGGATCATACCGCATAGCGCCCCCAAAATCGCAAGTATGACGGAGCCGATCAGTTTCCCTTTGCACGGCTTCGCAAAATCCATCAGAATCGTCATCGCCGAGTTTTCTTTTCCCGCCATCATTCCTCACCTCGCAAAAGTCTTACAATCTTTTCTTTCTGCCCGCCGGAAAGGTCCTCTACGATTTCTCCGTCCCGGATGAACAGTATTCTTGTGCAAATCCGCATCATAAACTCAATATCATGTGTGATGATCAAAAGCACCTTGCCTTGCGTCGCAAGGCTTCGTGTCAAGGTGCCGACCTCTTCCATGCTTTTCAGGTCCAGTCCGCTGGTAGGTTCATCGAACACCAGCAGCTCCTTGCCGCAGATCTCGCTCACCACAACCGCAAGTCGCTGCATCTGCCCGCCGGAAAGAGACAAGGGATGCCGTTCCTTATACGCCAGCAGATCCACCTTTTCTAATGTGCGGTCGATCTCGTCTTTGTTCGGAGCTTTTATGCCAAGCGCGCATTCCGCCGACACGCTGTCGGTAAAGAGCTGGTGCCCCACATCCTGCATGACCATGTATGCCTTTTTCCGTCTCAACCGCCGGCTCATCGGTTTTCCGGCCCACAAAACAGTGCCGGAGCTGTTCTTTTGCAATCCGCAGAGCATTTTGGCGAGGGTCGATTTCCCGGCGCCGTTGACGCCCGCAATGGCGATGATTTCTCCGCGGCCTGCCTGAAAAGAGAGATCATTCAATACATTCCGGCCGCCGAAACGGACACTGATTTTCTGAACGGAAAGCAATCCATCGGCAGCGATTGTTTTCGCACCGCCCGATTCGGATACCGACAGATCTCTGACACGCAGTCCCATTCTGCGAATATCCGCTTCAGGCAGTGCCTTGAATGCTGCAGCCTCCATGTCCGATGCAACCCTGCCATCCTGCATATAAACGACGCGATCCACAATGTCCATCAGATACCAGATGCGGTGCTCTGCGATCAGAATGGTCTTTCCTGATATTTTCGCCCGTTGGATCAAATCAGCCAATTCTCCGATGGCCTTCATATCAAGATTGGATGATGGCTCGTCAAACACAAGGACATCGGGAGCCGAAGCATACACGCTGGAAAACGCGATCTTCTGCTTCTCGCCGCCGGACAGTTCAAAGATACTTCGACCCCGGAGCTCGCTAAGATGCAGCTCCTCCGTAAGTTCATCTAATCGGGAGCGCAGAGCCTCTCGCGGGATACCCCGATTTTCAAGTCCAAACACGATCTCGCTGTCTGTATCCGTATTGAAAAACTGCGTTCGAGGATTCTGAAAAACCGTCCCTACCGCATCCGATAGCGCAGCAATCTCTGTCTCCCGGGTATCCATACCGTTTACGCTTACCTGCCCCGAAAGATTGCCGTGGAAGAAATGGGGAATCAGTCCGTTTGCGAGCCGTGTAATCGTTGTTTTTCCACATCCGGACGGTCCGCAAAGCAGCACGCATTCGCCGGACCGAACAATAAGGTTCAAATCAAGGACTCCGCCGTCCCCGCTCTCAGCGTATGTAAAAGAGACATTCTGGAACGATATCATAATCAAAACACCCCTTTCATGCCCGCGTATATCATGCCGGCAACGAGCGCCGCGTAAGCAATTACCACCAGCAAATCAGCAAACGAAAACGCGATTTCCTCTATACAGCTTCTTTCACCTGTGTGCTCGATGCCTCTTGTAATCGCTGCCTGCGTAATCTCGTCCGAAATTCTGGAAGCAGAAACAAGCAGGGGAACATAGACATACTCCATCGTCTGTATAGGATGGCTAATCAGCCCAGCCGCGGACGCTGATATCCCTCGCAGCGCCATGGCATCCCGTATGGAGATCCACTCTTCTCTCATGGTCGGGAAATAACGGAGCGTAACGGCAAGAGCGATTGTGAGTCCTTTCGACAATCGGAGCTTTGTGATAGCCGCAAGAAATTTACTTACGCTTGTCGTTGCAATCAGAAAGCTGCCCAGCATAAAACAGGGAAGAAGCTTGCGGATATACACTGCAAACATATAGACGATTCCACCGAAAGTCACAGGCAGCCTTGGTACGATAAAAAGCTGGATCAGCAGAAGCGCGAGAAAAAATGCTGCGTATTTCAGCATCCTTTTCAGATTGCCGGAAACGCTCAGAAGTACAAGCGGAATCCCCGCAAGCACACACTCCACCGCGATGCTTTTATTCATAAAAACGGAAATGCTTGTGACCGCGAGAATCAGAAGCTTCGTCCGTGGGTCGAGTCTCATTTATACGACTCCTGCTTTTTCAAAGTGTTTTTTCATAAGCTTCTTTCCAATCAGTCCGCCGATGATCGCGCAGACGATCGTCCCGATAATCATTGCGGGGATCGCCCACCAGGTAGCCCCAATCGAATGAATCACTCCTTCAAAGGAGGCGAAGTCGCCTTTATTCTTCATAAAAGCATCAAACTGTGCGGGCATGACAACCATTGGAATATATGCCCCCATCGGCGCAAGCGCCATGACGCAGTAGGCAAGCAGGTTTTTCTTAAAGGATCTGAAATCAGCGGAAGCGCAGATAAAATCCGCGATCACGCCGAAAACCAGGAAGAATACGGACATCATCCAGAACATTCCCGTAACAAACAGCAAAATCGCCGCGATTACACCGAGAATGGAGAGAGCTCCCTTCTTCGGTATTTTTGCCACATAGAGCATGAAAACTGTCCCCGTAAAGAGCGCCACGATCATTGGCATAAACGGGAAAGTGACCGGCGTCATCTGCGCAACACCGCCAATCACAAACGCCACCACAGCATAGATGAGCGAAAAGATACCAACCGATATAAAGTCCCTTGTTTCCAGCTTCTTCGCATCTGTTTTAAGCATAATAAATGACCTCCAATTTTATATTGTTCAGTTAGAGTAGGCTAACTCGCGTGTAAAAAATTAAAGTGATTGTATGATTGTGTATTATTCCAGCCGGAGCAAGCCTTCCCAGCCAGAGTTGAAGAACTTTGCAAGTTCCTCAATATACCGCATAGCTTCTTCTTTGGGCATATCATGGACAATCGTCTCACATACCGCCGTAAAATAGGCGCTGGTAATCATGTGGTGAAGCTGCTTTGTCATTTTCCCGGAGAGCTTTCCTCTTTTGCGGAGAAGTGCGTAGTATTCCTCTGAGCACTCTACCTCCAGTTCCACAAGCTCCTCCAAAAAATTTGCATAGCGCGTGCCTTCCGCCCGGCAGAGGATCAGCTTAAAGGCATCAAAATGGGCGTACATATATTCCACAAAGACGCGCAAATACTCAGTGGACAGCTTCAGGCTGTCCTTCGTCTTTTCCTTGGAGACAAGATCGAAATGGGCGGCCTGTGCGGCTTTGAACTGCTCCAGCAGTCCCTTTGCTGCCTCGCCCACAAGGTCTTCAAACAGAGCGGCCTTATCCGGGTAATAGCCGTAGAAGGCACCCTTCGTGAAGCCTGCCTCCGCAACGATTTTATTTAGAGATGCGTCCTTGAAGCCTTTTTCCAGAAATTCTTTTTTCCCAACTTCGAGGATCTTCCTTTGCGTTTCTGTCCGTCCCATTGTCTGCCCCCCCTGATATACCTCCGGTATATACCACTGGTATATTATAGCCGCACTGAAGGAATCTGTCAAGGGGGTTCGTGTGTGTTCCATTCAGCTCATTCCACGTATCGCCCGATCATAGAACGGCGCATGGATACCCCAAATCTTCTTTTTCATACACTTCCGATCACCGCTTTAGCGACCAGTGACCCCCTCCATCAATTCCCTTGGGGAAATGTTTCTGATCTGCTCCGGCGGGATGCGCGCCGGATATCTGCCCTTTTCCAGAATATCGGTCAGGTACTGATTATCCAGGATCATATCGTCCCGAATGAGCTGCCAATTCGCTTTTTTCCTGTAAAGAATCTTGAAAATCAGAAAATTCACCACCGGCCCTATGACCGGCGCCTGCACGCCAAAGCTCTCTGTATGGCGAAAGCGGCAACCCGTATCGGTCCGCTCTCCCTCAAATGAGATGACGGCAGTTTTTTTATCGCTCTCGAAGGCAAAGGAAAAATGATCCCTGTCCCTTTCCGCCCGAATGATCGTGCCGGTGACGTCATAATCCATGCCCATGACGATTTCATGAAAGCGCACTTTATCTCTGGCTTGAATGCCGCCGCTGAGCAGTTCGCATTCCAAATGCAGCGGACTCCACTTGACGAACTCCTCCTCAAAATGGTCCACCCACCACTCCAGCTTTTCAAAAGGGGCGACGATCTCTGTTGTTTCGGTCAATGTTACCATATGCTTTTCTCCTTCATCGTGCTTTTTCTCCTTCATCCGCGTCTTTTCCCTGTTTGTGTCCATATATGTCCCGTGCCGGCACGCCGTAAAGCCTATGCTGCACAGGGAGCCCGTAATCATCCACGCCACAAAGCGATAGATGTCGCGCCAATCCCCGCCCGGCAAGCGCCGAAGCCGTTTATCGGGGCTTCCCCTCCTTTTCTTTGTTCAACCTCCAGGTTTCTGCCGTCTCGCTTTTAGTTAGCGCATTCTAACTAATTGGCAGAAGAAGCGGCAGACTATTTTATGAGTAGTCTGCCTTGAATCCGCCTTGGTCAGACACCGGCCTTGGCTATCCCAGCGCCACATCCAGCGTCATCATGACGCTGAAGCCCACGGCAAAGAAAATCGTGCCGATGTTGGAGTGCTTTCCCTGAGACATCTCCGGGATCAGCTCCTCCACCACCACATAGAGCATGGCGCCCGCCGCAAAGCTCAGAAAATACGGCA
>OHBE01002883.1_pt1 | contig 11788 bp, 13 predicted proteins | sample 1577231 | NCBI WGS metagenome assembly OHBE01 (sample SAMEA3541506, study PRJEB24748) | human gut metagenome | biome: human gut; feature: human-associated habitat; material: faeces | place: China | collected 2012
TGCGCAGATAGGTGGATACGGTGTTCCAACTGCAACCGCGGGCACGAAGATAAACCTCGAACTTCTTCAACCATTCGGGGGTAATGTCGCGAAAACCCAACGACTCGCCGCCCTGAAAAGCGACAATCGCGTTCAGACTGCTGCGATAAACATGGGCGGTTCCCTGATTGCCGGAATGCTGAAGTTCGCCCGCAACCTGTCTCATGAATAAAATAAAGCTGTTCATAAATAAATAAAATTAAATTACATTTTGTGGTATTCTGCACCTCTTAATATAAGCGATTCGGTCATATTTTTTTACAGCGTGAAAATAATCATTAAAAATAACAACAAAAATGAGAATAACGAATCGTTTTTTATTATACTTTTGCCGCAAAATTTCAAAATATCTTTTTTTATTAACCCAAAAGTCGTATTATGAAAAATTTTCTTGATGATGGAGAGGATTTCGAAATAAATGGTTTCAAACATTTCTCCGAATTGGCAATGGAGTATTTTCCGAACTATGCAAGCAGCAGCGCGGCAAGAAAAAGAATGCAGAAAGACATCGAAAAAAACAAAGCGTTGAAGGCTGAACTGGAAGCCGCTCACTACACGCCGCGAATCACCTTGCTGAGTCCGGAAATGCAACGCATCATTTACAAGTATTGGGGACTGCCGAAAATCAGGCTTAGCGGAAAGAAAAAATCCGAGTAGGCGGCAGGGGGAAATATGCCGAAAACGGACACTGAAAAATGGGCGCGGATGCCGGGACAAAAACGGGCAAAAACGCGAAAATCGATCAGAATATATTTTTGAAGAAAATATATTTATTATCTCCCTTATTTATTAAGTGTTCGCTTAGGCGTTCGCCCCTTCTTTACGAAATCCTCGTAACGAACAGTGGAACAAAATGTTACCGAAGAAAAAAAGTGTTCCATTTGCTGTTCGCTTTTACGGAGCCTTTTTTGCCATCCGGTAGAGGCTCCGTTTTGCGTTTGCAAAGGCTCCGATTTTACTCGACAGAGGCTCTGTTTTACATCGGGGCAAAAGCTTCGTTCTTCGCCCGAGAGGAAAGCCCGCCCCCAAAAACAGAGCATTCCACCAAAAAGAAGTCCGTTTCTCCGCGAAAAACAGTCCATTTCCGTCCAAAACGGTTCATTTCGGTTCAAATCGGTCCGTTTCGGTTCATTTTCGTCCATTTCGGTTCATTTTCGCCCATTTCGGTCCGTTTCGGTCCAAACGCGTCCGGAGGGTATTGACAAAGGCTTTCGGATGATATATCTTTGCGGCACAAACCAAGTATAACCCAAGAAAAACACATGTATGAACAAATTTAATCCGGAAATTCTGAAACACGGTTACCTCATCGTACCGAAAATGATGTTGCAAAAGCTCAACGACGCATCCGACTGCCGGGACGGAGATTTCGAAGCTTTCCTGAAAATGCTGATGAAGGTGAACTACACCGACATGAAGATAGACACGGGGACGAACAAAGGGCTTGCCTGCGGGCGGGGCGAAAGCCTGTACAGCTACCGCGACTGGAGCAAGGTGTTCGGCTGGTCGCTGGGACGGACGTTCCGCTTCATCCGCAAACTGAAAAAAGACGGGCTGATCGAGGTGATCGCCCACCGCGAAAGCCGGAGCATCCTGCACATCCGAATCGCCGAATACGACCACTGGACGGGCACTCCCGCCGCATGCAAAGGGGGCGGAAAGGCCGGCGAGGAACGCTTCAAACGCTTCTGGGACGAATACCACCGCATCACACTGCTGCCCAAAGAGAACATCGGGAAGGCGCAGCGCGAATGGAAAAAACTGGCGGAAAAGGAGCAGATACTCGCCATCGAACGCATCGAGGAGTATTACTACCACCTCGCCGACACGCAATTCACGCTGAGGGCGTGCAACTATCTGTCGAACAAAGCTTACCTGAACGAATACGATAACTGAAAAAAACGAATCGAACATGTATCACGAAACCGAAATTGAAGAAGCCGTCATAGGCGCGTGCCTCATCGAACGCACCGCCATGCCGATGGTAGCCGACAGGCTGCGACCTGAAATGTTTTACATCCCCCGCCACTGCGTCATCTACTCGGCGATGCTCGCCATGTACCATGCGGGAACACAAATCGACATACTCACCGTGAAGGAGGAGCTGACGCGACGCGGAAAGCTCGACGAAGCGGGAGGCCCCTACGGCATCGTGCAGTTGAGCAGCAAGGTGGCAAGCTCGGCACACCTCGAATTCCACGCCCGCATCCTGCACCAGAAGTTCATCAGGCGCGAAGCGGTAACGGGACTCAACAAGCTGCTCGCCTGCGCCATGGACGAAACGATGGACATCGACGACGTGCTGACGGACGCGCGCGGACTGCTCAACCGGCTCGAAGGCGAAGCGCGCACCGCCGACCGCATGCGCGACATGCAACGCCTGATGGAGGACACCATGGCGGAAGCCGAAGGACGGGCGGCGAAGAGCGTCAACGGGGTGACGGGCATCCCCACGGGACTGAAGGATCTCGACCGGATGACGTCGGGCTGGCAGAACGGCGAGCTCATCGTAATCGCCGCACGCCCGTCGGTGGGGAAAACCGCCTTCGCCCTTCACCTTGCCCGGAGCGCGGCGGAAGCGGGGCATGCCGTGGCGGTGTACAGCCTCGAAATGCAGGGCGAAAGGTTGGGCGACCGCTGGCTGCTGAGCGCGGGCGACATCAACCCTTACCGCTGGCGCACGGGAATAGCCGATCCGCACGAGATGGCGGAAGCACGCACGGCAGCCGCCTCGCTGGCGCGACTGCCCATATATGTGGACGACAGCAGTTCGATGAGCATCGACCGCGTGCGGGCAAGCGCGCGACTGCTGCAAAGCCGCAAGGCGTGCGACCTCATCATCATCGACTACCTCCAGCTCTGCGACATGAGCACGGGGCAGAACAACCGCAACCGGGAGCAGGAGGTGGCGCAGGCCACCCGCAAGGCGAAGCTGCTGGCGAAGGAGCTGAACGTGCCGGTGATCTTGCTCAGCCAGTTGAACAGGGAGTCGGAAAACCGCCCCGGAGGACGCCCCGAACTCGCCCACCTGCGCGAGAGCGGGGCCATAGAGCAAGACGCCGATATCGTGGCACTGCTCTACCGTCCCGCACTGGCGCGCCTCGCCGCCGACCGCGAGAGCGGTTACCCCGCGGAGGGGCTGGGCGTGGTGATCGTAGCCAAGCAGCGAAACGGCGAGACGGGCAACGCATACTTCGGGCACAACCCTTCGATGACACGGATAGCCGACTATGTGCCGCCGATGGAATATCTGCTGAAAAACGCCCGGAAACCGGGGTAAGCAAGCTCTACGAAAAGCCCCCGAAAACTGTACGACATCGCCGCCGAAACGGGGCGGACAAGCAACCGGAAGCGGGCAAACAGAAAAAGAAAAAACATAACAAAATAAAGAACCGGAAATAATCATATTTACAGACAAAATTTATCTAAAATTACTTGACTTCCAGTTTTATATTTTGTATATTTGCATTGTCGACAACAAACAAATATTTTTTTACTTAAACCTTAACTTTTACCATTATGAACGTATTAGTAGAACGCTACCAACGCAAGCAGCACATGCACAATCCGGAGTCGCCGAAGTTGTATTACATCCGTCAGAAAACGGGCACGGTACGGGTGATGAACATCCAGAAAATCGCCGAAGCCATCGAAGCCGGAACCTCGCTCACGGCGGGCGACGTGAAGCACGCCATCGAGGCATTCGTGCAGCAACTGCGCCTCTCGCTCACTCAGGGCGACAAGGTGAAAATCGCCGGACTGGGCACGTTTCACATCACCCTGAGCAGCACCGGCGCGAAGACGGAAAAAGAGTGCACCGTGCGCAACATCCGCCGGGTGAACGTGCGCTTCATCGCCGACAAGGCGCTGCATCTGGTGAACTCGGGGCTGGTGACCACCCGCAGCGGAAACAACGTAGACTTCCTCCTCGCGGGGAAAGAAGACGAAGGGGGCAAGCCGTCGACCTCCGGAGGAGGCACGAAGCCCGGAGGCGGAGGAAGCGGGCAGGAAGGCCCGAAACCGGGCGGTTCCGAAGCTCCCGACCCGGCATTGTAACCAACCGTAATCGTAACCTGAAAAACGCATGAACCATGTTCAACAAAATCATCGACCTGCTCATGGCGGTGCTCCCCTTTCTGGGCAACCGCAAAAAGCGCGAAGAGATGGCGCGCGAAGTGAAAGAATTCAGCGAACTGGTGAAAGACCAGTACGGCTTTCTGATGGATCAACTCGAAAAGGTGCTGAAGGACTATTTCGACCTCAGCGCGAAAGTGAAGGAAATGCACGCCGAGATCTTCTCGCTCCGCGAACAACTCACACAGGCAGCCGTACTGGAGTGCCGCAAAAGGGAGTGCAAACAACGCCTATGAGAAGCGTCAACCTGATCGTAGTCCACTGTTCCGCCACGCGCGAGGACAGGGACTTCACGGAGTATGACCTCGACACCTGCCACCGCAGGCGGGGATTCGACGGACCGGGATACCACTTCTACATCCGCAAGAACGGCGACATCAAGTCCACCCGCCCCATCGAACGGGTAGGCGCGCACGCCAAGGGGTTCAACGGCGAAAGCATAGGCATCTGCTACGAAGGCGGACTCGACTGCCACGGACGCCCCAAAGACACGCGCACGCCGTGGCAGAAGCACTCGATGCGGGTGCTCATACTCACCCTGCTGAAAGACTTCCCGGGCTGCCGCGTATGCGGACACCGCGACCTCAGTCCCGACCTCGACGGCAACGGGGAGATAGAGCCGGAAGAGTGGATCAAGGCCTGTCCCTGCTTCGATGCCGCCACGCGTTGGAACGAGAGGTGAGGCGAAAAGCCGGAACGAAGAGAAAAATAGGAATCGCTTGAAATCAGTAATGGAAAGAGCTGCGTCGAACTCAGTTTTGAGTAACGATGCAGCTCTTTCATTCTCGGCAAACCGTCAAAAGCCTCCCCCATGCTCCGCCGCCGACTGTGCAAGCTCAGCCTATCTCATTCTTGACGCACGGGCAAAAACCTCCCCCATACTCCATTGCCGACTGTGCAAGCTCAGCCTATCTCATTCCCGGCGCACGGGCAAAAGCTCCTCCTGCACATTCGTCATGCTTGCCCATAGGCTGTAACGGGCTTCGGGGTTCATCGCCTCCAAACGGCGGAGCACCTCTTTCATCTCGCTGCGGCCGGAGTCCGACTCGTAGGGGCAGTTTTTCACCTGAGGGAGGTAACCGCGCAACGCCGCCAGCTCCGCCAAGTCCGACTCGTGCACGAGGCACATCGGACGGATGATGATCATGTCGAACTTCTTCATCACCAGCCGCGGCGGCATGGTGCCGAACGCGCCCTGATAGGTGATGTTCATGAGCAGCGTCTCCAGAATATCGTCCATGTGATGCCCCAAAGCAATCTTGTTGCACCCCATCTCCTTGGCAACGGTGAAAAGCGCCTTGCGGCGGTTCCACGAGCAGAGAAAGCAGGGCGATTTCCGCGTGTCGGTAGAGGCGTCGAACGAGGTCTCGCGCAGCACGAACTCCACCCCGTGCGCCTCGCAATGCGCCCGCAGGTAGGCGGCATCGCTACGGTAGGCGATGTTGCTCATCACCACGTGGAGAGCCGCCACCGAGAAACGGGGCTTGTGGATGCGCGCCCTTCGCCCCAGCAGTTCGACCAGCGCGAGCGAGTCTTTCCCGCCCGAAAGTCCGATGAGTATCCTGTCGCCCTCTTCAATGAGGCCGTATTGCACCACGCCCTTGGCAAAACGCCTCTCGATGCGGCGCAGCGTCTTTTCTTCTTCCGTAAATTTCGTCATACCATGCTATAAACGGATGCAAAAATAAACGAAAAGAATCATTTAAAGAAGAATTAACAAAATAGAATGGGGCAAAAAGGGTTTATTGCCGATAAATTTGTATTTTTGGACAAGCTAACCCAAGCAAATGTGAAGAAAACATGAAGAAAAAACAGATACTAACCATACTTTGCAGCTTCCTCCTCGCCGGCCTTTCGGCACAGACTCTCGAAGAGGCGCGCGAGCTTTTCGCCAAGGGGGAATACGAAAAGGCGAAGCCGGTATTCAGAATACAGCTGAAAGCGCAGCCGGGAAACGGCAATTACAACTACTGGTACGGCGTATGCTGCCTGAAAACGGGACAGCCGGAAGAGGCGGTGCCGCATCTGGAGACTGCCGTGAAAAAGCGGGTGACAGGGGGGCAACTGCATCTGGGGCAGGCGTACGACGCCACGTACCGGTATGAAGACGCGGTGGCCTGTTTCGAGAAGTACGTGGCCGACCTGAAACGCCTGAAACGCCCGGCGGAAGAAGGGGAACGGCTGCTGGAACGGAGCAAGGCCCGCCTGCGGATGCTGAAAGGGGTGGAAAAGGTGTGCGTGATAGACAGCTTCACGGTGGATAAAGAGCGGTTTCTCGAGGCTTACAAGATAAGCGGGGAGTCGGGCAAGCTGCACACGTACAACGCTTTCTTCGGCACCGAAGGGAAGCATCCGGGCACGGTGTACGAGACTGAGATAGGAAACAGGATATACTACGGCGACGACGGCGGAGAGGGAACGTTGAGCGTATTCTCGCGGAGCAGGCTCGGCAACGAATGGGGAGCGGCGCGCCAGTTGCCCGAAAACATCAACGGAAAGGGAAATACCGGCTATCCGTTCGTGATGACCGACGGGGCGACGGTCTACTACGCCACCGACGGCGAAGGTCTGGGGGGGTACGACATTTACGTGACGCGGTACAACACGAATACCGACACTTACCTCACCCCCGAAAACGTGGGGATGCCGTTCAACTCGCCCTACAACGACTATATGTACGTAATCGACGAGTACAACAACTTGGGATGGTTCGCCTCCGACCGCTTCCAGCCCGAAGGGAAGGTGTGCGTGTATGTGTTCATCCCCAACACCTCGAAGCAGACGTACGACTACGAATCGGCGGAGCCGGGGCAGATCGTGCGGATGGCAAAGCTGCATTCGCTGAAAGAGACATGGGAAGACGAGGAGGCGGTGGCAGCGGCGAAGAAACGGCTCGAGGCCGCCCTGAACTACCGCCCGAAGCAACAGCGGGCGATGGATTTCGAGTTTGTGATAGACGACCGCAGGACGTACTATCTGCTGAGCGACTTCCGCTCGGAAGAGGCGAAGGAGATGTTCCGGCAGTACCAACAGTTGGAAAAGGACTACCGCCTGCAACGGGAAAAGCTGGACGCCCAACGCGAGGAGTACGCCCAAGCCGGCGAGAGCGAGCGGGCGGTGATGGCGCCCGCCATTCGCGACCTTGAGGAAAGGGTGCTGCAAATGGCTCTGGAAATGGACAGCATGAGGAGGGGCATACGCAACGCGGAAATAAACGACACCAAATAAATAACACCCAATAAACAAGACTTATGGAAATATTTATCATTGCGGTTCTCATTATCACGGCAATCGTCATCTTTCTGTTAGAGTTATTCGTCATCCCCGGGCTCAGCCTGGCCGGCTTCGCGGCGGTAGGTTGCATGCTGTATGCCAACTACTACGCCTTTACCCGCTTGGGCATGACGGGCGGTCTCATCACGCTGGCCGTATCGGTAATTGCCGGGGTAGGCTCGATCGTATGGTTTATGCGTTCGAAAACGCTCGACAAGCTGGCGTTGAAGAAAGACATCGACTCTAAGGTAGACCGCAGCGCGGAAAAGAGCGTGAAGGTAGGCGACACGGGTATAAGCACCACCCGGCTCGCACAAATCGGATACGCCGAAATCAACGGAAATATCGTGGAGGTGAGGTCGATCGACGGCTTCCTCGACGAAAAGACGCCCATCGTGGTGCGGCGCATCACCGACGGAACGATTCTGGTGGAGCGGCAAACGAATTAATGTTTGTTCATATAAAATTAACGCTTGCAGGCTAAATATAATATTATGATACGTATATATAGTATGGTGTAAATATATACAGTAAAACAATAAGGCAAAGCGATAAGCCAAGCCGCAAAGCAAAACGATAAGGCAGGCTGTATCATAAATAAAATAAACATAATCAATTAAATAATCTATTCAATGGAAACATCCGTTTATTTACCCATTATCCTGATTGCGGGAGGTATCATCTTCCTGGCCATCTTCTTTCATTATGTACCGTTTTTCCTGTGGCTTTCGGCCAAAGTGTCCGGAGTGAACATCTCGCTGGTGCAGCTCTTCCTGATGCGCATCAGGAACGTGCCGCCGTATATCATCGTGCCGGGCATGATAGAAGCGCATAAGGCGGGACTGAAAGATATCACGCGCGACGAACTGGAAGCGCACTATCTGGCGGGCGGACACGTGGAGAAGGTGGTGCACGCGCTTGTATCGGCTTCGAAAGCGAACATCGAACTGCCGTTTCAGATGGCTACCGCTATCGACCTTGCGGGACGCGACGTGTTCGAGGCCGTGCAAATGTCTGTCAACCCGAAGGTTATCGACACTCCGCCGGTGACTGCCGTTGCCAAAGACGGCATCCAGCTGATCGCCAAAGCACGGGTGACGGTGCGCGCCAACATCCGCCAGCTGGTGGGCGGCGCAGGCGAAGACACGATTCTCGCGCGTGTGGGCGAGGGTATCGTTTCGTCCATCGGTTCGTCAGAGAACCATAAATCGGTGCTGGAAAACCCCGACTCTATCTCCAAACTGGTATTGCGCAAGGGACTGGATGCGGGAACTGCTTTCGAAATCCTATCCATCGACATCGCCGATATCGACATAGGTAAGAACATCGGGGCCGCCCTGCAGATAGATCAGGCGAACGCCGACAAGAACATCGCGCAGGCAAAAGCGGAGGAACGCCGGGCAATGGCGGTGGCTTCGGAACAGGAGATGAAAGCCAAAGCACAGGAGGCCCGCGCCAAGGTGATAGAGGCCGAAGCCGAAGTGCCGAAAGCCATGGCGGAAGCGTTCCGCAACGGGAATCTGGGCATCATGGACTACTACCGGATGAAGAACATAGAGGCGGATACCTCGATGCGTGAAAACATCGCCAAGCCGTCGTCGGGCAGCGTGACGAACCAGCCGCTGAGCAAGTAGCAAGGGGCAAACGCTTTAAATTCAATAAAGTTTCGCCGGGCAAATGGGGACAAACGGCGAATGTTATAAACTTGAGTTATTAACACGGCAACTCCCGCGAATCGGAAACACGGGAATGCCTCAAAATTATATAGCAATGAAAAAATATTTTCCTTCATCAGAACTCATCATCAATGAAGACGGGAGTGTATTCCACCTTCACCTGAAACCGGAAATGCTGGCGGACAAAGTAATCCTCGTGGGCGATCCGGGACGGGTGGCGCTGGTGGCGTCGCACTTCGAAAACAAGGAATGCGAAGTGGAAAGCCGCGAGTTTAAGACCATCACGGGAACGTACAAAGGCAAACGGATTACGGTGGTTTCCACAGGTATCGGGTGCGACAACATCGACATCGTGGTGAACGAACTGGACGCGCTTGCCAATATCGACTTTGGCACGCGGGAAGAAAAAGAGAACTTCCGCCAACTGGAATTGGTGCGCATCGGCACGTGCGGAGGGCTGCAACCCAACACTCCGGTAGGGACTTTCGTGTGCTCGCAGAAGTCGATGGGATTCGACGGCCTGCTGAATTTCTACGCCGGACGCAACGCCGTGTGCGACCTTCCTTTCGAACGCGCGTTCCTCAACCACATGGGGTGGTCGGGCAACATGTGCGCCCCCGCTCCTTACGTGATCGACGCCGACAAGGAGCTGATAGACCGGATTGCCCGCGAAGACATGGTACGGGGGGTGACCATCGCCGCCGGAGGATTCTTCGGTCCGCAGGGCAGGGAACTCCGCATCCCGCTGGCTGATCCGAAGCAGAACGAAAAGATCGAATCGTTCGAATACAAGGGATTCAAAATCACCAACTTCGAGATGGAAAGCTCCGCCCTTGCCGGACTCAGCCGCCTGATGGGGCACAAAGCGATGACCGTGTGCATGGTGATTGCCAACAGGCTGATCAAAGAGGCGAACACGGGATACAAGAACACCATCGACACGCTGATTTCGACAGTGCTCGACAGAATCTGACGTTTTCCAGCCGCGAAAAATATAATAACCGACAAAGAATGATTTCAACCGATACGATTTGCGCCATCGCTACCGCACAGGGAGGAGCCATCGGCATCATCCGCGTCTCCGGTCCGGAGGCGGTTTCCATAACCGGAAGCATCTTCAAACCGACAGGCTCCCGCCCTCTCGATAAGCAGGATGCTTACAAAATCACTTTCGGGCGCATATATGACGGCGACGAAGTGGTAGACGAAGTACTGGTCAGCCTGTTTCGCGCCCCCCACTCCTACACCGGCGAAGACTGCACGGAGATAGCCTGCCACGGTTCGCCCTACATCTTGCAGCAAGTGTTGCAGTTGCTCATCGGCAAAGGATGCCGCATGGCAGAGCCCGGAGAATATACCCGACGCGCGTTTATGAACGGCAAGATGGATTTAAGTCAGGCGGAAGCGGTGGCCGATCTGATCGCCTCCACCTCGGCAGCCACTCACCGGCTGGCGATGAACCAGATGAGAGGAGGCTTCAGCAAGGAGCTTGCCAGACTTCGGGACAAGCTCCTACACTTCACCTCGATGATCGAACTCGAACTCGACTTCAGCGAAGAGGATGTGGAGTTTGCCGACCGGAGCGCCCTGAAAGCCCTTGCCGGAGAGATAGAGCGTGTCATCACCCGGCTGGCGCATTCGTTCAGCGTGGGCAACGCCATCAAGAACGGCGTTCCCGTAGCCATCATCGGCGAGACCAATGCCGGCAAGTCGACTCTGCTCAACGTGCTCCTGAACGAGGAAAAAGCGATTGTGAGCGACATCCACGGCACCACGCGCGATGTGATAGAAGACACGGTGAACATCGGAGGCGTCACCTTCCGTTTCATCGACACGGCAGGCATCCGCGACACCAAAGACACGATCGAGAGTCTGGGCATCGAACGTACGTTCCGGAAGCTCGATCAGGCGGAAATCGTGCTTTGGATGATCGACTCCTCACGCGCCTCCTCGCAAATCGCCCAACTCTCGCCCCGCATCCTTCCGCGCTGCGCAGGCAAACGTCTTATCGTCGTATTCAACAAATGCGACCTGATAAACACGGAAGAGCAGACATCGCTTTCCGCCCTGCTGAAGGACTTCCCCGAAGAGAGCACCGCGCACATCTTCCTGTCGGCACGCCGACACACGAATACCGACAAGCTTCAGCAAATGTTGGTGGATGCCGCCCGCCTGCCCTCTGTGACGCAAAACGACATCATCGTGACCAACGTCCGCCACTACGAAGCTCTCACCAAAGCGTTGGACGCCATCCGCCGCGTACAAGACGGTCTCGCCTCGCAAATCTCAGGCGACTTCCTCTCGCAAGACATCCGCGAGTGCATCTTCTACATCTCCGATATAGCCGGCGAAGTGACAAACGACATGGTGCTTCGGAATATATTTAAGAATTTTTGCATCGGCAAATGACGGCTTGTAAACAGCCATAACCAACCATAACCATTTAGAATAAAATCGCTGTATATCAGCGACTTTTGTTTTTATGTACTTTCCAGACCGTATTTGGAAGTAACGGTTTTTATCCATATTTTTCATACATATTTCTACCGTGACAGGAATTCACGGTTTGCCCAAATGTCACAGTGACGCATTAGTTGACGTGTGTTGACAATGGTTTACATGTGTGGACAAAAAGGGAAATTAAAATTCATGTAAAATGGCAGAAA
>OHBE01002892.1_pt1 | contig 11771 bp, 9 predicted proteins | sample 1577231 | NCBI WGS metagenome assembly OHBE01 (sample SAMEA3541506, study PRJEB24748) | human gut metagenome | biome: human gut; feature: human-associated habitat; material: faeces | place: China | collected 2012
CGTTTCCTGCGCGGTGGAGTTTTATAATAGCACGTCATTTTCGGGATGTCAACACGATTTTGCCATATTTATTAAAGTAGGTCATTTGTCGTTTTTTATCTAAATTGTTTGAATTGTGTGCTCAATTCATTTTTCTTTGGATAAAATATAGCGGATGGCATCCTGTACGTTGCTGACACCCACTACATTTATATTTGGATTCTTCTTCAATCCTGCTTTACAAACTTCAGGTAGAATGCAGGTGGTAAAGCCAAGCTTCTCAGCTTCCTGCACACGCTGTGCTGTCATACTGACTGCGCGTACTTCACCACTTAGTCCTACTTCCCCAAAACAGATGGTCTTCTCATCAATCGGAACATCTTTATAGCTGGATACAATCGCAAGCACAATACCTAAATCAATTGCGGGTTCATTCATACGGATACCCCCGGCAATATTTACATATGCATCGCAGGAACTTAAAGACAGTCCCAGTCTCTTTTCTAATACAGCCATCAGAAGATTGACCCTGTTATAATCCGTTCCTGCAGCTGTTCTTCTTGGCATTCCAAAATTGCTGTGGCACACCAGTGCCTGTATTTCCAAAAGAATCGGACGGGTTCCCTCCATAGAGCATGCCACTACAGAACCGGATGCTCCTTCCGGCTTTCCACTTAACATATATTCTGAAGGATTTTCCACTTCCCTTAACCCTTCATTACACATTTCAAATACACCTATCTCATTCGTGGAACCAAAACGGTTCTTCACGCCACGCAATATACGATATGCCGCATGACGGTCACCTTCAAAATACAATACCGTATCTACCATATGTTCTAACACACGGGGACCTGCCACAACACCCTCTTTGGTCACATGGCCGACAATAAAAATAGAAATACCAAGCCCCTTTGCAATCTGCATCAGAACTCCGGTTGCTTCCCGGACCTGGGAAACACTGCCGGGCGCCGATGTAATATTTTCATTATACATGGTCTGAATTGAGTCAATGACCACGATTTCCGGTTTTGTTCTGCTAATCACTTCTTTGATAGTATCCAGATTGGTCTCACAAAGCAGTGATAAAGTATCGCCAAATTCTCCGATACGCTCTGCACGAATTTTTATCTGCTGCAGGGATTCCTCTCCGGAAATATATAATACATCGGTCTTCTGCAGGGAAAGATTCCGGCACACCTGTAAAAGCAGCGTGGATTTTCCAATTCCAGGATCTCCACCGACTAAAACAAGGGAACCTTTTACGATTCCACCTCCCAAAACCCGGTCTAACTCTTTTAGTCCTGTAGTCAGCCGCTCTTCCCGTCCTGTTTTAATATCTGCAATTTTTACAACTTCTGCTTTCGCTGCTTCCTTCCGCACTTTTGCAGGTGCTGATTTATCTATCACTTCTTCTACAAAAGTATTCCACCCGCCGCATCCCGGGCACTGTCCCATCCATTTGGATGATTCATAGCCACAGTCCTGGCAGAAAAATACGGTTGCTTTTCCCTTTGCCATCTGTTTTCCCCCTTATTCTTGCAATAACTGTCTTTCTTGCTACTCGCGTAAATTAGTAAAAAGAGAACCCAATCCGCTGGAATTGGATTCTCTTTCTTATCATCTTATTGATATATCCATTTATACTCTGGATACTTTTACTGCAACCGGAGTTTCCGGGTCTAATTCAACGCTAAGTGTTAATTTACCACCTAAATTGGTCTTCATCTGACCAATTGATTTTCCTGCTACAAATACATCATACTCTGTCTCTTCCATTAAGCCAAGTGTAATCTCTGCATCTTCCGGTCCTTCTACTTCAAATTCCACACCATTTTCGGATGCTGCCATATTTGTAACTGCAGTTCCTGGAACAGATTCATATACAAACATTCCATTTCTCTCTAATTTGGTAATCTCACGAAATGTCTTAACTTTGTACAAATCTCCCGCATGTTCAAAATTGTCCAGTTTGGATTTTGCTCCCAGTGTATAATCTCCAAAACTGATTGTTCCGTTTGCTTCTGAACGAATTAATTCTGCAACTACAGCCATTTTTTATCCTCCTATAAGCCACTATCCCACGATGGCTTTTTCGTAAATTTTATGAAAATATTATAGCTTATCTCGACACATTTTTCCAGTTATTTTGATGAATTCACAACGGTTTTTATTTCCTTTTTTACCATGCGGATTTCCACATCATCTCCCGGCTTGATTTTACCGGATAAAATCTCTTCTGCCAGCATATCTTCTATCTGTGTCTGTATCATACGCCGCAATGGTCTTGCTCCATATTTCGGATTGTATGCCTTCTCGGCAATGTATCCTTTTACGCTGCCGGTTATGGTCAGATGAATGTCCATCTGTTTTTCACACCGGTCAATTAAAGATTTGCTTAAAATGGTGACAATCTTCTTCATGTCCTCTTTATTGAGAGCCCGGAATACAATGGTCTCGTCAATTCGGTTTAAGAACTCCGGCTTAAAGATTCTCTGGACTTCTTCCATTACACCATTTTTCATGTATTCATAATTCTTCTTTTCATCTTCACCTGTAGCAAATCCAAGCTTCTTCGGTGCAATGATAGACTGCGCCCCTGCATTGGAAGTCATAATGATAATCGTATTCTTAAAATCTACCCGTCTGCCCTGGGCATCTGTAATCTGTCCATCATCCAGTACCTGAAGCAATACATTAAATACATCCGGGTGTGCCTTTTCAATTTCATCAAAAAGAATAACAGAATATGGTTTTCTTCTGACCTTTTCGCTGAGCTGGCCGCCTTCTTCATAACCTACATATCCTGGCGGTGAACCAATCATTTTGGAAACACTGTGTTTTTCCATGTACTCTGACATATCAACGCGAATCATTGCCTGCTCATCGCCAAAGACAGCCTCTGCCAATGCCTTTGTTATCTCTGTTTTACCAACTCCGGTCGGTCCTAAGAAAAGGAATGAGCCTATTGGACGATGTGGATCTTTTAATCCTACCCGTCCTCTTCTGACCGCTCTTGCCACTGCACTGACTGCTTCTTCCTGCCCTACCACACGCTTATGCAGTGTTTTTTCCAGACGATTGAGACGTGCAGCCTCACCCTCTGCCAGTCTCTTTACCGGTATCTTTGTCCAGTCAGATACGATTTCTGCGATTTCATTTTCCCCGACAACAAGTTTCTTCTTATCTGCATCACGATGATATTTTTCAACCTGCTTTTCATATTTCTTGCGGGCAGCTTCCTTCTCCCTGCGGATTGCCCCGGCATCTTCAAACCGCTGTTCCATCAACGCCGTCTCCATATCCTCCTCTAACCGGGCAATCTTACACTCCAGTTCACTGATTTTCTCCGGCATTTTAAATCCGCCAAGGCGAACCTTAGAGGAAGCTTCATCCATCAAATCAATTGCTTTATCCGGCAGATAACGGTCTGCAATATAACGGGCAGACAGCTTCACTGCCGCTTCTATTCCGGCATCTGTAATCTGTACATGATGATGCTTCTCGTAGCGTTCTCTTAATCCCTTTAATATTTCTATTGCCTGCTCTTCCGTCGGTTCTTCCACCGTTACCGGCTGGAAACGACGTTCCAGGGCTGCATCTTTTTCAATATATTTACGGTATTCTTCTAATGTGGTTGCTCCGATTAATTGTATTTCTCCACGGGCAAGGGATGGCTTTAAAATATTGGATGCATCAATAGCGCCTTCCGCTCCACCTGCTCCGATAATGGTATGAAGTTCATCTATGAAAAGAAGTACATTTCCTGCTTCTGTCACTTCACGAATGACTTTCTTAATCCGCTCTTCAAATTCTCCACGGTATTTAGAGCCTGCTACCATTCCGGATAAATCCAGTGTTACCACTCGTTTTCCCCGGACTGTATCCGGAACCAGTCCGGATGCAATACGCTGGGCAAGTCCTTCTGCAATAGCTGTCTTTCCAACTCCCGGCTCTCCAATCAGGCATGGATTATTTTTCGTCCTGCGGCTTAAAATCTGAATCACGCGGGCAATCTCTGCCTCTCTGCCAATCACCGGGTCTATCTCACCATAGGCTGCCATAGCAGTTAAATCCCTGGAATACTGATCTAAGGTTGGCGTTACTTCTACTGCTTTCTTTTTTCCGGATTTGCTTGCCGCAATCTCCTCTTTATAGTGGTTTACGTCTTCTCCCATGGCTACCAGAGTCTCGATATAAATCTTCTGGATATTCACACCCAGTGTATTCAACAGACGTACACCGGCACAGTCTGCCTCTTTCAATAATGCAATTAAAAGGTGTTCTGTTCCGATATTCTCATTGTCAAAACGCTCTGCCTCCTGGTCAGCGGTCTCAATGATATGCTGAATCCTTGGAGAATAACCTTTCCGGTCTAATACTGCCACATCCGAAGATGGAGCGATTAAATCTTCTATCAGTTCTACCAGACGGGCTTCTTCTACTCCCGCATCCATCAGAACGCAGGCAGCTACTCCACTGCCCTCTTTTAACAATCCCAGTAAAAGGTGCTCTGTTCCAATATAATTATGATGCATGCTTCTGGCTGCCTTTGTCGTCAGTTCTATTACTTTTTGCGCTTGTTTTGTATATGGTTTATGCATAAAATCCTCCTGTCACTACGCGCCAATTCTCTTATAAATCATTTAAATCCATTACTTCAATATCATCATCTGATGATTCTTTCTCAATAAAGTCATCATGGCTTGCAAAGATTCCATTATCTTCATCATCGTCATCAAAAATATCTTTACTCCGCCGTCTCTTCTCTTTTTTCTCTCTCTTTTCCTTTTCACGTTTCTTTCTGCCGGACATAAATTCCGGTTCTTCTTCAAATTCTTCCATAAAGTCAGTTTCACCTAACCGTTCTGTCACTTCTTCCGGTAACTGAGCAGCGGAATCCGCTTCTTCTTTTTCTTCTGACTCTGCTTTCTCCGGTAAATCCTTCACTGCACTGGTCTCTTTTTCTTTGACCGGCTCTTCTTCGACTTTACCGGTATCTTCTACGAATTTCTGTTTCTTCTTTGTCTTTCTGCGTTTTTCCTCTTCAAAGATATCTACTGCTTCTTCGATTTCATCATCTTCCTCTTCTTCATAACCTCTTCTTCCACGAAGCAAAAGATTGATAATGATAAAAATAAGAATTACATTTATTACAATTAATCCGGCAATTATTTTTAAATCCCGGTCTTTTCTAGCGGTATATTTGTCATTTAGGTCATTTAATGCATTCTGAAGATAGGTGGTATCGGTATCCTCCTCCGTGCTGTCACTGTACTGGTATTCGCTGAAGGTTCCATCACTGGTATTGTAATTATACCAGCCTTCCTGTCCATCATTTGTCATTCCATATACGGTATAAATATTTTCTGCATCTGTTGCGTATGCATCTTCAAATGTGCTGTCCCCAACCTGAATAGGCGTGGTTGCTTCGCCCGGTAAAAAGGAAGTCACTGCCGAAGGTGTCATTAAAATCAGATAATTATCCCCATTATCGATACGAATATATGGGCACACACTGCCATCGGTGCCATTTACCACATAAAAGCCTGCATTTCCTGCTGCATCTGTCATATATAAAAGAGATAAATTACCATTGTTAAAAGCAGCACCACGGTATTCAGCTCCCTGATAAGTTACCTGCGCTTCTGTAAAATCTGCCGGAATCTGTTCTGCTGCGAAATCTTCTGACACGGTATAGGCAGATACAGTATCGTCCGGTGTGGCTGTATCTGTGCCATTATCTGCTCCGGTATTATTGTCCGCCGGAGTATTGCCTGTGTCTGTGCTTGTTGTAGTATCTGTATTTGTTGTAGCACCTGTTGCAGACTTGGTTATGGTCAGATGATAAGTTGCAAGATTTCCATTCTCTGCCTGCACTACTACGTCAATCTTTGTATCTCCATCTGTTTTTAAGGTAGTGGTTCCCACCCCGGACTGAATCGTTGCTGCCGGATTTACCGTTTTTGCACTTACCGTCACGCTGCTTACATCCTGTCCTACCTGTACCGTATAGTACATACGGCTTCCTTCAAATGCAGGTGATAATGAACCCTCGGCTACTGTCAGTGTCTCCAGCGAATTATCCGCAGGACCTGCATATACCTGCATCAGCATTCCTGACATGGCAAAAATGCAAATCAATGTCATGAAAAGTATCTCTATCTTACGAATTGTTTTCTTCATTTTCCGTCTCCTTCAATTCCCTTTTTCTCCAAAACAACAGAAAATCTTCTTTTGATTTTCCTGTACAATATAATCAGTTTCATTATAGAAAACTATCGGGAATGCGTCAACCTCAATTCGAAAAACCATGTCGTACTTATCCCACGGATATGTCTAACGGTTTGCCCTGATTAACCATCCCCACACAACTCCGGCAAGAGAAAGACCTGCTGTAATTGCTGCTCTGTGGTTCCAGTCTGTAATATCCTGTCCCAGCAAAGCTGCCAGCAGTAATAATGTTCCGCCGCTTACCATAAGGGCTGCAAGAGCTGCAAGCACTATCATTTCCATTCTTGACGGATGTTTCTTTCCTCTTCTTACATGTACTGTATTATCACGCATAATTGTGACCTCCCTGTGTCTTTTTTCTTATCTTTTCCTTCGCTTTTCTGCCACTTTTCTGGTATTTTTCAGTGGCTTTGCTCTCTGATAAGATCATGTTACAACAGGATGTGTCCCATATTTCGTACCTATATTATGTAAACTTATTTCCCAATTTTTTCTAAATACTTTGTTCCGAATCCAACCTTTTACAATAAATATAACGCTTGATAAACACCATAACCTGTCCGTCAGCTTCTTTGGATGCATAACAATGCAAAAGAGTTCTGCCGGCACAACACCCACAAAACTCTTTTCTCATATCCGTTATATTACTTTATTATTCGCTCTTTGTCTAATTTGCCGTACTGCCTCATAGAGCAATACGCTTACAGCTACCAGCAGACATCCCCACTGGTTCGCACTGAAAATCTTTCTGTCTTCATAATACCTCAGATAATCCAGTACGAATTTTAATATCGCATACAGCAACAGACTCTTTGGAATTATACCATTCCTTCTTCGTTCTGCCATCCTGTGAAGCAACAAAAACGCCAGCAGAAATAAGATCGTCTCTGCCAGCTGGACCGGAAAAAGGTATTCCCCCGCTGCTCCATTATCAAGATAGCGGATACTGCCAGGTCCCTGATATCTCATGCCAACACAACAGCCTGCAAAAAAGCAGCCTAGCTTTGAAACCGCATACATCAGTCCCAATGCCAGCACATATGCAGTCCATAGCTCTATCTTATGTTCCTTACTGATTTTTGTAAAAATCCACACACCGAGCAGGATGCCCGCCATACCGCCAAGACTGGAAAAACCAAATGTTTCTACTTTACCCTGTTCTGCCAGCTGCACAATAAAGGTATAAAATGCTCCAAAATATAATGCCAGGACTGTATTCAAAAGCTCTGAATAAAAGATATGACTGCCCCTTACTCCTGCTTTTTTCAAATACCATGTGACATAAAGATATGCCAGTACAAAGCTTAAGAGAAAACAGATAAAATACGGCGAAATTCTCCAGTGCAAAATCGTAATATCTATCATTTATTTTCCTGCCTCATCAGCCCGGACAGTTTCGGACACAGCTTATGAATGCCAGCCCACAGGCAATAATTGTTACTGCTATAAATACTACTACAAGAATGGCAAGTGCAATATAAAGCCACATCAGCACTTTACCAAATACACTCTGCGGATATTTTACACGGACCAAAATCATAAGTACCAGTGCTGCAATTCCACAGCCAGCCATAAGAAAAGTCAGAATTGAACCTAATACATAGCTGCTTGCGATATTATAATAAATTTCTTCTTTTCCTGCATCAAACAACAGTCCCAGAATAATATTCTTAATAAAAATTACTGCCATCGGTGCAAACATCAAAATCATGGAAATAATACATAATTTGTCTGCCTGCTTCTTATCTTCCGGAGAGAGCTCCGGTCGTGGCATTTTTCCCTGTCGTGGCGGCATATTCGTTGGCATCGGCGGTCTCTGCTGCATCTGCATGTTTGGTGGCATCGGTCTGCCCTGTTGCATCTGCATATTCGGCGGCATTGGTCCACCTTGCTGCGGCGGCATATTCGGTGGCATCGGCGGTCTCTGCTGTGACGGCATGTTTGGTGGCATCTGGTTCCACTGATTATTCATAATTTATCCCTTTACCCTTTCTCAATACATATTACATTTCCTGCAACTTTTATTAGAGTGCTTTCTTCTCTTTAATCGGCTGTTTTTCATCACAACTATAGGTCAGTTTCTCTCCATAGGTCTGCTCGTAAACAGCTTTCCACGCTTCATAATTCTTATCCCGCATCTCACAGGAATTCTGTGCACGCTTTTTATTCGGATCCGGATAAATCGGTTCACAGAAATGCACCGTATATTCCTGCACATAGAATCCGTCATCATCTAAAACATCACTGTCTTCCATGGTAATAAATACCGGAAGTACCGGCTTATTATTTCTGGCAGCGAAGGTAAATGCGCCCTTCTGCAACGGTCTTGGTTTCCGGTAATTCCACCACATTCCCTGCTCCGGATAGACAAGTACAAACTGATTTTTCTCTAATACCCTGTCTACGGCAGCAATAAATTTCTCCATGGTCTTAAAATTAGAGCTTAACGGCAGTGTGTTGCAATGGCGCATTAACACTCCGTAAAATCCCGGAAATCCGGTATAATTGCCTTCCCGGATTACACGGTACATTTTTTTCTTTTTCAATTTACCCTGCTCGAAGGCAAGCTGGATGGCAAAGCTGTCAAATGCATTGAAATGGTTACAGGTAATGACTGCTCCGTCTGCTACTTTTTCAAGATTTTCAATGCCTTTGTATTCTTTGATTATCAACTGCTTTTTCTTTATCAGCATATTGACAAACCATCTTGCTACTTTAAATGCATATTTGGTCTGTGTCTTGCTCTTTAAACTTCTTGGAAGATAATTAATATCTTCCGGCATCAGAACCGGTGCCGGTGGATTTTCTTCTGCATCTTCTGAAAATCTTCCTTCCCGCTCCAGTTCCTCTATGTGAGCAAGCAGCGCAAGCTTACTTTCTGATTTTCCGGCTTTTTCCATCTTGCGAAGATAATTATCTTCTCTGTTAATCTCAGATACCGCAAGCTGGATTAATTTCTCACCAGACACGCTGTCATTGCGGCGCTGCTCATCGGTATAATTGGCAAGTCCTTCTTTTATGGCATCATAATCCGCTGTCATCTTCGCATATTTCCAGAAATACTCTGCCAGACGGCAGTCTTCATAATGCCATGGTTTGGCTGCCATATTAAAATGGAATAATCCCACCTCTTCTTCCGGGCAGGCAAGTTCTCCAAATACCTGTGCATTCCACTTCGGTTCCATATAAAGCACCTGATTCCTGCAAATCAGATTCAGGTAATCCTGATCCTGCGCTACCACAAAAAGATAGATGTGAAGCATCTCTAAGAATTCATCTAAAAGATGATTTTCACGGAACTGACTGCAGTTCATCAGCATTACTCCGGCGTTGAAATATCTGGCACGCTTTACGCCTAATACCTTTTCTACATAATCACCTAAGATATCTGTCTGCGCTACCACACGGTCCGGACAGACTCCGGCATATAATTTACCAAGCTTATGGTCATATAATTCTGCAATATTTCCCACTACGATGGTATCGCTGTCAATATAAAGTGCCTTGCGGTACTGTGGAAACATATCCGGAATAAAAAGCCGGAAATATGTTGTGTTGGAATAATAGTCACGAATCGGAAGCTTATCTGCAATGCTCCTCATCTTGTCTGTAACATCCACAAAATCAATTGCAAATTCTTCATCTGCCATGGCAAGCACTTTTGCCTGGATTGCTTTCGTAATTCCCATATGTAAAATGTAAATATGATATTTCCGGCTGCGGTCTGCATTTTCCATGATGGACTTCATGGAAACCATCGTATATTTTACAAATCCTTCATCGCAGGCAAAGAAAATCGGTATCTCCGCTTTCTTCCCATACTGTGATAAACTCTTCATTTCCATAAATTAACTCCTTACCTCTTAGTGTCCTGTTCAAATTTCTTTTTCAGATAAATATATTCGAACAGAATATCATCAAACGCTTCATACTTAAAAATTCTGTGAATTGCACTGACATTCCACTGCTTAATATTTGCCGTATGCGGATATGGCAGGTAAAAAAGCCGTTTGGAAAAATGTCTGATTATTGTACTCTTATGTAAGAACTTCTGGTCATTATATTTCTGCGGCAGCATTTTCTTTGCCGTGGTACTTCTGTATACTGCATCCTGATCCGCAAACAGTAATTTTTTTGTCTTAATGAGATGTCTTGCTTTTTCAAAAAGACCTGTTTTCTTAATCTCTGCCATATTAAAAAGCAATACTCCCGCATTGATATAGTTTGGATTGATTAAATATTTTCCATAGTGGTCTCTTGCTGCAGCATACTCATACCCTTTTACATCAATGTCATATAAAAGCTCCGGCTCCCGGTTAAATAAAATATCTGCATCCAGATAAAGAAGCTTATCCGGGATTTCCGGAATCTTATCTGCAAACAGACGAAGCAGGGTATATGGTGAACAATACGCACCTTCGTTCGGACAGCCTGCAAATTCTTCTTTATAAATATCTGTCACATCAATCTTGATTACAATATTTTCTTTGTTATAGGACTTTGCTACCTCATTTAAAAATGCAATCTGCTCATCACTCACCGGCAGAAAATCGTCTCTTAAATGTGATACATCCATTGTAAAAATGTAGATGCGGTATGGCTCTGTCGATTTCGTCCGCATAAAAATGGACAGCATCCCGGTCAGTATTCCATCAAATACTTTGACATTCCCCGAAAATAGAATATTTCTCATACATCACCTTTTTTGATATAAGTAGCAAGTACAAGGGTGTTCCTGCTGCTTCTTTCTTTCATCTGTTCATAAACCCTGTTTCTAAGGTCTGCTTTCTGCTCTTTTCCTCGCAATTTCGCATCCGGATAAAACGGACCATCCACATAGGTTACTATCTGCGGCTTTTTACTATGCTTCCGTTTCTGATATGTATTGGTAAAACAGATTACCGGGCATTGATACTGCACCGGATAACGGAAGGAAGAATCCTTAAAAGGACGTATCTTCGTATAATAAGGCCAGATATGTGCCTCCGGATATATCATCACGCATTTTTTCGCAGTGATTTTCTTTCCGATTTCTTCTAAGAAATGTTTCATGGCATCCTTATCATCCGGCAGCGGCAACGCCCCAAGATATGGCGTTACTTTTCCGAAAAAGGGCATAGAAACATTATTCGGATGCACAATCACATATACGTCCGTCGGATGTGCCAGCATTGTGGGAATCAATGCATCTGCTCCTGCATTGGTATGATTTCCGTAGAGGAAAAATCCCTGTCCCTTTAACGCTTTTATTTTTTCCCATCCCACTATCTTATGACGGTATTTTATCTTTAAAAAGCACCATGCCACCGGTTTTGCAATGAGATTATAACAGATAAAATGTAATAATTTCCTTCCCAAGCTGTCCTGGCTGTACTGATATGTTCCATCAATTTTCTTCGCAGTTATCTTTGCTTCCGAAAATTCATCCTCTAATTCATTTTCATAGTAGTATACTCGCATATCCCACAGTTTACTATTTCTTGCTATTTTTTGCAACTTTTCTGAACAAAGAATGTGCCTTGGCACATTCTCGCGCCTGCGGCGGTCGCTTGCGACAT
>OHBE01002896.1_pt1 | contig 11749 bp, 9 predicted proteins | sample 1577231 | NCBI WGS metagenome assembly OHBE01 (sample SAMEA3541506, study PRJEB24748) | human gut metagenome | biome: human gut; feature: human-associated habitat; material: faeces | place: China | collected 2012
TGCCGTCGCCCATGCCGCCCATGATGCCGTGCGTCACGCAGTACTGGATGCCGGGATACGCCCAGTTTTTCGTCACGTCGGTGAACATCTGCGTCACGTCAACGCTACCGGTGGCTGGGATGGTTTCCGTCTTGGTCGCGCTGCAGCGCGTGCAGGCATAGGTCCGGATGCCGGTCTCCGTCGCGGTCGGCTGCTTGGTCACCGTGCCGCTGTCCCATGCATGGCCGAGCGCGTCCACATAAGTATCCACGTAGCTGTCGCCGCAGGAGCAGGTGTGCGTCGTGTAGCCCTTTTCCGTGCAGGTCGGCGCGGTGACGACATCCTTGTAGCTGTGGGTATGGGAAACATAATTGTAATGGATGTTGGCGTTTTTCAATGCGTCATTAGCGGTGCCAATTGTAATGCAATTCCATGCCGTCTCAGTGCCGGTGAAATATACATCTGTGAGAGATCCGCAGCAAGAGAAAGCGTAATTGCCAATGCTCGTCACACTGTCTGGAATCGTTACACTCGTCAAAGACGCGCAGCCAGAGAAAGCATCGTCACCAATGCTCGTTACGCTGCCCGGGATCGTATATACCGCAAAAGCACCTGGACACTGCACCAAAGTTGTCTTATCTTTATCGAACAGAACACCGGACGCATCGCTGACATAATGACTGTTGCCCTCAGCGACCCATATACCGGTCAAAGAGGCACAACTGCTGAACGCTCCCCTGCCGATGCTTGTCACACTGTTCGGGATCGTCACGCTTGTAAGAGATTTGCAATCAGTGAAAGCACTATTACCAATGCTCCTCACGCCGTCTAGAATCGTCACGCTCGTCAAAGATTCGCACCAACCAAAAGCATCATAGCCAATGCTCACCACGCTTCTAGGGATCGTCATGCTTGTCAGAGATTTGCAATTATGGAAAGCAAACTCGCCAATGCTCGTCACGCTGTCCGGGATTGTCGCACTGGTCAGAGATGTGCACCAAGAGAAAGTATACTCACCAATGCTCGTCACGCCGTCCGGGATCGTTACGCTGGTCAGAGATGCGCAATCAGTGAAAGCCCAACCACCAATGCTTGTTACACTGTCCGGAATCGTTACGCTTGTCAGAGATGTACAATATCGGAAAGCACTCCCGCCAATGCTCGTCACGGTCACACCTTTGATTGTATGCGGAATATTGGCTTTGGTAACGGACGAATCGCAATCGGTAACGGTTCCTGTCTTTTTATCGAACGTGAGATAGCCGCCTTCCACAGCATATTTCACTTCCCCACCGCATTCACTGCAGTCGTCTCTGGTTGTCGTTTCCCCGGTATAAGTTTTGTCTCCGCACTCACATACCCGATAACCACGGTGCGGATGCGCAGATTCGTATTGCGTACTGCCGTAAGTATGCTCCTTTGTGACGGTCATGTCACTTTCATACTTCAGCCACAGCTTCATATCCTGTCCCTGATGATTTGCACCAACTTCATACATAATGCTGCCGTCACTCATAATGGCATAGCGAGACGAATACGCAGTCGGGCCATCACTAAAATATGTAAAGCGTGTCGTATCTGTCGGATTGCTATACAGATTGACCACGCGCTCCGGGAGCTTGATCGTACGCTTGCAGGTGATCGTTTCTTTCACGGACAGGCCCGGATCTGGTGTCACTGTTCCGCCGCCATACGCTGGTGCACCTGGCCACTTAATATACTTGATATAAGCATAATTCCAGCTGTTCAGATACTCGCTCCATGTATAGTATCTCTCATTTCTGTACGGCGAAGCAGACAATCCGCCTTGAAGCACAGTAAAACCATTGCTGTCTTTTTGAACAATAATCTGGCTATGCCCCCAGCCATCCCCACCATGAAGATATTCACTGCTGCAAATCCTAAGCGCAGAACCAAGCGCAGCATTTGATACATAGTTTCTCAAATGCTCAGCTGTCAGCGTAAGCTCACTGTCGCTGAGATTTCGAAGAGAATTTGCACTGTCATCAAATAACGAGTTAAATTGCTGGCCCCAAATTTTGTTGTAAATGTTGTTCGCATAAGTCCAGCATTCATTCGGTGAAGAATCAAAATCATCACACCTGACTGCAACACCATTGATGTAATAGGTCGTGTACGCCAGCGCAGTCACCGGCAGAAGCGTCGCGATCATCAGCACCGCGAGCACAAAGCTCAAAAGTCGTTTTCTCATATGGTCTCCTCCCTACATTTTTCTCGTGATTTTGCGCACTTTTCTGCGTGCTGCGTACATGGCATCCAAGACTCACATCAACGCAGCAAGTAGCAGCAAGTATTTGTTCCAATCCTATTGATACCATTTCGCAAGTATAAATGTAAGGTCATATGCACAATTGACACGTTTTGCGACATAATTACCGCAAAATCTATGTGTCGCGCGAAGTTGCCTCTACCGCAGAACCGCAAAAGCGGCATCTTGCTCAGATGCAGTCCACGCGCAAGACGCCGCTTCAAAACGAAATCAGGCGGAGCCGAAAAGCGGCTCCGCCTGATGATGCTTGTTTGTATTCACGCGCCGAGATAGGCCTTGCGCACCTTATCATCGTGCAGCAGATCACGTGCGCCGCCGGACATGGTGATGCGTCCGTTTTCGAGCACATAGGCACGGTCGGCGATGGCGAGCGCCATCTTTGCGTTCTGCTCCACGAGCAGGATCGTGATGCCCAGCTCATGCATCGTGCCGATGATGGAAAACACCTCCTGCACGAGCACGGGCGACAGGCCCATGGACGGCTCGTCCATGACGATGAGCTTCGGTGCGCTCATGATCGCGCGGCCCATGGCCAGCATCTGCTGCTCGCCGCCGGAGAGCGTGCCCGCGAGCTGCTTGGCGCGCTCCTTCAGACGCGGGAAGCGGGCATAGACCCGCTCGAGATCGTCCGCGATCGCCTTTTTGTCCTTGCGGAAATACGCACCCATGGCAAGGTTCTCCGCAACGGTCATGCGCGTGAACACCTGCCGTCCCTCCGGCACGTGCGCAAGACCCATGGTGACGATGCAGCTGGGGTCTGTCTTGCGCAGGTCGTGTCCGTCGTAGATCACGGAGCCGCTCTTGATGGGCACGAGTCCGGTGATGGCGTGCAGCGTGGTGGTCTTGCCGGCGCCGTTGGCGCCGATGAGCGAGACGATCTCGCCGTCATTGACCTCCATGCTGATGCCGCGCAGCGCCTGCACAGCGCCGTAGGACACCTCCAGATCTTCAATCTTCAGCATCGTCGTCCGCCTCCTCTTCGCCGAGATACGCCTCGATGACCTCCTGATTGCTCGCGATCTCCGACGGGAGTCCGACAGCGATCGTCTGGCCGAAATTGATGACCTGGATGCGCTCACAGACGCGCATGACCAGGCTCATATCGTGCTCGATGAGCAAAATGGCCACATGGAACGTATCGCGGATGGTGTTGATGCACGAGAGCAGCTCCGCCGTCTCGGTCGGGTTCATGCCGGCTGCCGGCTCGTCGAGCAGCAGCAGCTTCATGTTCGTTGCCAGCGCGCGGGCAATCTCCAGCTTGCGCTGCTGGCCGTAGGGCAGGCTGGACGCGAGCTGTCCGGCCTTGTCGTCCAGATGGACGATGCGCAGGTATTCCATGGCCTTGTCGGTCAGTTCCTGCTCCGTGTTCCAGTACCTTTTCGTGCGCAGAAGGCTGTCGGCAAGGTTGTAATGGATGTCCTTCGTGAAGGCAATCTTCACGTTGTCGAGCACCGTCATGGCCTTGAACAGGCGGATGTTCTGAAACGTGCGGGCAATGCCGGCGGCTACGACCTGATAGGTCTGCTTGCCGTTGAGCTTCTGCCCGCAGAGGTAGAATGCCCCCTCCGTCGGCACATACACACCGGTGAGCAGGTTAAAGACCGTGGTCTTGCCGGCACCGTTCGGACCGATGAGTCCCATGAGCTCGCCCTCATGGATCTCCATGTTGAAGTCCGACACGGCCTTCAGGCCGCCGAACGTAATGCCGAGGTGCTCCGCTTTGAGCACAACGGGTCTGGTATCGGTCATGCGTCGGCGCCTCCCTTCCTGGCCTTGGCCTTTTTCTTCCCGGCCAGACGGCCGTCGAACAGCAGCCGGTCGAGTGAAAATTCATATGTGCCCAGAATGCCTCTTGGACGGAAAATGATGATGACCAGCAGCACAAGCGCATAGATCAGCATCGGGAACTGAAACAGCGACTGCACAAAGCCCGGCAGCGCCGACACCCATGCGCCGTTTTTGATCTCATAGTTGAGCAGGTACATCGCGACGGCCGCCAGCACCGAGCCGGTCATGGAGCCCATGCCGCCGAGCACCACGATGACGACGATGAAAGTCGAATTCCAGATCGAGGCGCTGGTGAACGTAAAGCTCGCCGTCGTGAGCGAGGAAAAGCATGTGGCATACAGTCCGCCGGCAAGCCCCGCAAAGAATGCCGAGATAACGAACGTAAGGATCTTATAGTACGTCGTGTTCACGCCGGAGGCCGCCGCCGCGATCTCATCATCGCGGATGGCCTCGATGGCGCGGCCGTATTTCGAGCGGATGAACATGCACATGAGCGCGATGCACAAAACGGTGATGCCCAGCACGAGCCACACATACTTTGCCTGCAGCGAGGTCGACAGCCCGAGACCGTTGGCATAGAGCGAGGAGCTGGCCGTGCCGCTCGCCAGACCGTCACCACCGGCAAAGGGCAGGTTTGCGATGACGTTTTCGACGATGAGGCCGAAGCCGAGCGTCACGATGGCCAGATAGTCGCCGCGCAGACGCAGCGCCGGGATGCCCACGAGCAGTCCGAGCAGCCCTGCGAAAATGGCGCCGAGCAGGCAGCAGCCGAGCACGACCAGAATGAGCTGGCCGGGCGCCGCCTTGGATGCCTCGAACACACCCGCGCGCTCAAGCGCGAGCGAGCTCAGCGCGGCGGTATACGCGCCGATGCCCGCAAAGCCCATGTGCCCGAGCGTGAGCTGGCCCAGATAGCCGAGCGTGAGGTTGAGCGACGTGCCGAGCAGGATGAAGATACACATCTGCCAGATGATCGGGACCAGCACACGGCGATAGGTATTGTCAGGGAGCACCTGGCCGAGCAGCAGCACCACGGCAAAGAGCAGCACGATCAGGCCGCAGTTGACGCCGGCGCCGCGCAGTTTCTTTTTTTGCAGCGTATTCATACCTTCTCACCTACATTCTTTCCGAGGATGCCGGCCGGCTTGACCAGCAGCATCACGATCAGGATCAAAAACACCACGGCATTTGCCAGCGACGAGCTGATGTATGCCGTCACGAGCGCCTCGATGATACCGACGACGATACCGCCGAGCATGGCGCCCGGGATCAGGCCGATGCCGCCCATAACAGCCGCAACGAACGCCTTGAGGCCCAGCATGGAGCCCATGGTCGTCGTCACGGTGTGGTACTGCGCACAGTACATCAGCGCCGCAACAGCCGCCAGACCCGAACCGATGGCGAACGTCGTCACGATCGTGCGGTTGACGTTGATGCCCACGAGCGTGGACGCCTCCTTGTTCTCGGACACGGCGCGCATGGCGCGGCCGAGCTTCGTCTTCTGCACGAAGATCTGCAGCGCCGCCATGACAACGGCTGCGATGACGATCGTGATCACGGCCGCCATGTTCACGGACACGCCGCCGAGGGACATCGGCGCCGTGCTGAAGATCTCATCGGAGATCACGCGCGGGTTCGGGCCCATGGCCGGAATGGCCTGCGCGAGGTTTTCCAGCAGCAGGCTCATGGCGATCGCCGTGATGAGCGCTGACATGCTCGTGCCCTTGCGCCGCACCGGCCGGTAGGCCACCAGCTCGACCACAACGCCCACGAGCGCGCAGATCACGATCGCCGCAAGCACCCCCGTCCACGCCGGCAGCCCCATGCTGTGCAGCAGGATCGGCACGGTGAAATACAGCGTATAGCCGCCGACCATGATGAAGTCGCCGTGCGCAAAGTTGATGAGTCGGATAATGCCGTAAACCATCGTATAGCCAAGCGCCACGAGCGCATAGACGCTGCCGAGGCGCAGCCCGATGATGAGTTGCTGTAAAAAGTCAGTCATATTCTCTCCCTGCCTTTCAGTTTTTGCGCAGGTCAGCCGCGCCGGAATATTCGTGCGCGAAAGCGCCGGTCGGCGCTTTCGCGCAAAGGTCATTGCTTTGGATCGCGTCCGGTCCCGGCTGTATCGCCGGGGTCGGGTCAGCTCTGCGTCTTGACGAACTTCTGCACGAGCTTGCCGTCGGAGGGCGTGAAGGTCAGGATGGCCACGCTCTTTTCCGGTGTGCCGGTCTCGTCAAGGGTCATATCGCCGGTGACGCCGACATAGTGCATGCCGCTCATCGCGTCTCGGATGGCCTCGTGATCGATGCTGCCGGCCTTCTCAATGGCCTGCTTGACCATATACATGGCGTCATACGCCAGCGCGCCGAGGGCGTTCATGGATTCCGAGCCGTACTTTTCCGTGTAGTTCTTGACGTAGGACTGCACGATCTCGGAGCTGTCCTCCGGGGAGTAGTGGTTGGTGAAGTAGACATTCTCATAAGCGCTCAGGTCGCCGGTGGTGTAGTCCTGCGTGCCGTCAAAGCCGTCGCAGCCCATGATCGCGCCCTTGAAGCCGGCCTCACGGGCCTGCGGGATGATTTTCGGGCCGACCGCGTCGTAGTAATACGGGGCAAAGAGCATATCCGCGCCGGAAGCGGCGATGGTCGCCAGCTGCGAGGAGAAGTCCACGGCGCCGGTGTCGGACGAGGACTGCTCGCAGACGATCTCGATGCCGTATTTCTCGGCCGCCTTCACGAACGAGTCGTGCAGGCCGGAGGAATAGGTGTCGCCGGTCGCGTACAGGACCGCGGCTTTTGTCCAGCCCTGATCCTTGGCGTAGGCCGCGACCATCTCGCCCTGGAAGCTGTCCTTGAAGCAGGAGCGGAACACATAGTCGTCCGTAGTGGTGATGGAATCTGCCGTGGAGCTCGGCGTGACGAGCACGATGCCCTCATCGTCGGCCAGACTTGTGATCGCGGACGTGCAGCTCGAGAGCGTTGCGCCGATGATGGCCGCCGCGCCCTCGCTGAGCAGCGAGTTGAAGCCGGAAACCGCCTCTGCCGGCGTGCCCTGATCGTCCTTGGTGGAGAGCTTCACGGTCGCGCCGAGGATGCCGCCGTCGGCGTTGATCTCGTCGATCGCCATCTGGATAGAGTTCGTGATGGCCAGGCCGTAGGCCGCCTGTGCGCCGGTCACCGGGGTGATATTGCCGATGATGATCTCTTTGCCCGACAAATCGCCGTCGGCAGAATCATCTTTGGCGTCTTTTCCGCCTCCGCACGCTGCCAGTGAGAGCACCAGCATGACAGAGAGAAGCAATGCAGTCAATCGTTTCAGTTTCATGTTCATATCCTCCTATCTGAATGTTCGCCCTCCCGGTGGGTCCAGCTCCGTTTTTTGTGTTTTTTCCGTTTTTTGTGGGCGAAGGAAATAAAAAAAACGCAAGGGAGCACAACTTCTGTTCGAAGATGTGCTCCCTTGCACGCTCTTATTATAGGGGAAATCGCACGCAAAAATCAACGGCGATAACCGCCAAACTATTTGTTTTCTTAATCGATATATTTAGCAAAATTCATAAAAGCCTGTCTTTTTCCGTCTGAGCCTGCTCGAAGGCGTCCGCCTGCCCCGCCTCCGCCAGCGTGTGGCGCAGGCACGTCAGGCACGGCTCGGCGTCCCAGTCGCAGTACATATACTTACAGGCAAAGCACAGCGTTCTGGCCGCCGGATGCACCTTGCGCGTCTCCGAAGCGGGCGATGCCTGCTGCGGCTGCGCAGCCCGCTGATACCGGTCGATGCCCTGCTGCGCCAGCTGTGTGCTGCGCAGGCAGTCTGCGCACGGCTGCAGATCCCGATCATGGAATTTGTACTTACAGGCAATACATAATGTCTTGTTTTCCGCCATGGTGATCCCTCCATTCTCTGTTTGCCGGACCCGAACCCACTCCGGGATGGTCTCAGTATATGCCGCCGTTTTGCGAATGTAAAGTGTGAGTTATACCTGAATTTTCAAGTGCCTTTCTTCTTTTTGTGTTTAAATAGCTAATGAATCCGCCATGCGGCGTACCGCGTTTGTGGAAAGCGGAAAAAGTGCATTTGCCCGCTTGACAAGCGATGATATTTGGGCGTATGCTTGCGCCAAGTTCAAAGCAGCAAACCACAGAAGCAGAGAAGTAAGCGAGGGTTTGCGTCTTTCCCAGAGAGCTGCCGGCCGGTGCGAGCGCAGCAGAGACGACCTTGCCGAATGGACTGCAGAGGGCGGACGAGACGCCGTGAGGCGGTAAAGTCCGACGGGCTTTTCCCCCGTTACCAAGGAAAGGCGTGTGATGGCACGTCGCTGAGTGGGCGCATTGCGCCAATTTGGGTGGCACCGCAGAAGTTTTCCGGCTTTTGTCCCAAAGATCAATTCCGTATTGGTCTTTCATGGACAAGGGTCGTTTTTTCTTGCCCGGAAAGGCTCCGCCGAAAGGAGCAGACATCATGGCAAATGAAAACATCCCCTACAAAATCTACCTGAATGAAGACGAAATGCCGCGCACATGGTATAACGTCCGCGCGGACATGAAGGTCAAGCCCGCGCCGCTGCGCAATCCCGCCACCGGCGCGCCGATGGCGTTCGACGATCTGCGCCCCGTATTCTGCGACGAGCTCATCCGTCAGGAGCTCGACAACGACGACCGCGAAATCCCCATCCCGGACGAGATCCGTGACTTTTATAAGATGTACCGCCCGTCGCCGCTCGTGCGTGCCTACTGTCTGGAAAAGCAGCTGCAGACCCCGGCGAAAATCTACTACAAGTTCGAGGGCAACAACACCTCCGGCTCGCACAAGCTCAACTCCGCCATCGCGCAGGCGTACTATGCCAAGCAGCAGGGGCTGCGCGGCATCACGACCGAGACCGGCGCCGGTCAGTGGGGCACGGCGCTGTCGATGGCCTGCGCCTACCTCGGGCTCGACTGCAAGGTCTACATGGTCAAGTGCTCGTATGAGCAAAAGCCCTTCCGCCGCGAGGTGATGCGTACCTATGGTGCAACCGTAACCCCCTCCCCCTCCACTACAACGGAAATCGGGAAGAAGATTCTGGCGGAGCATCCCGGCACAACGGGCAGCCTTGGCTGTGCCATTTCCGAAGCCGTAGAAACGGCAGTCGGCAAGGAGGGCTATCGCTATGTTCTGGGCAGTGTGCTGAATCAGGTTCTGCTGCATCAGTCCATCATCGGTATGGAAACAAAGGCAGCACTCGATAAATACGGCATTGAGCCCGATATCATCATCGGCTGTGCAGGCGGCGGCTCCAATCTGGGCGGTCTGATTTCTCCCTTCATGGGCGAAAAGCTGCGCGGCGAAAAGGATTATCAGATTATCGCAGTTGAGCCTGCATCCTGTCCGAGCCTGACAAGAGGGAAATTTGCGTATGACTTCTGCGATACAGGCATGGTAACCCCTCTGGCAAAGATGTATACGCTGGGCAGCGACTTTATCCCCTCCCCTAACCACGCAGGCGGTCTGCGGTATCATGGCATGAGCCCCGTTGTCTCTCAGCTGTATCATGATGGGCTGATGGAGGCGCGCTCCGTAGAGCAGACCTCTGTATTCGAGGCGGCAGAGCAGTTTGCAAGAATCGAAGGCATCCTGCCCGCACCCGAAAGCTCTCACGCCATTCGCGTAGCGATTGATGAAGCACTGAAATGCAAGGAAACCGGCGAAGAGAAAACCATACTATTTGGTCTGACCGGTACGGGCTATTTCGATATGACCGCGTATGAAGCCTATCTGGACGGCGCGATGTCGGACTATGTCCCCACCGACGAGGACTTGCAAAAAGGATTTGACTCCCTGCCGAAAATCCCTCAGAACGAAGGCATTTAAGGGTTAAAGACCAGATAAAAAAGCCTCCGCTTTTAAGCGGAGGATTTTTCCTATCACATAAGAGTTTACACCACTTCCGGATTCTCCGGTGGAAATTCAAAAGCGCGAGGATGTTTCACCGCATACAGGGCACGGCTTTCCTGGCGATTGAGCAAAGAAAACACAACCGTCGCCACAGCCAGCATAATCAGAATATACGGCATAGCCGACGTGGTAAATATCGTAGTCACGTATTCATCCAGTTGGGTGCGATCGATATAGGCGCTGAAAGACGCATAAGCGATCAGTGAACCACCGCCTACCAGCAGCCCGGCCAGTCCCGGCAGAATACCGCGCGGCGTGTTGCGCCTTATGGTTATCAGCGACCATAATATATGCACCGCATTCAGCGCCACGACAGCAATAACCGCGCCCAGCGCAACCGTGGCCGCCCACTCCGCATCCTTCAGGGGCACATATTTGCTGACAGTTATGATAAATTTATCAACCTGCAGCAAGGTATAGGTTTCCTGAATATTGTTGTTGCCAAAGGTCAGTGCCAAAAAAGAAAACCAGTTTAAGAACATCATGACAATCGCCGCTGCGGACGATAAAAGAGACAACCAGAAAAAAATCGTCGGTGTCTTTTTTGGGAAACCTGCCATAGGGTCACCTCCGCTGTATTCCATAGGTTTTTATTATATCGCGTTTCCTGCCGTCCGTCAACACTCCGTGCAAAAGCTTTTCGGCGCCTGTTTATTTTGGGAAACCTGCCCAACTGCAATGGGCCCGTCTTGTGTTTTTTACCTGCATGTCCCTTGTCACGCTTTGTTTACAACAGGAACCTTCCACAACAAAGGCATTTTTACAGGTGAAATAGCCGGTTTTCAAACGGTAAACCAGCCTAAACCCGTCATATTCCCGGTTTTGTGGGTTTTCCATATTTATGGTTGACTTAGAAAGGCATTTCGATATAATAAGTTAATATATTCCTATCCCTGCTGCCGGCAGAGATACCCAGGAGGTTGTTTGTATGAACCAACACCAGCCCACACTCGTTACCACCCGTTACCCCACCACCGACATCGTTGTGGCCGATCTGATCGCAACCGAAGCGCCGTATGCGGCGGATGCAACCGGTCTGTCCGACAGCACGCAGGCCATACGCCAGGCTTTGCTGGACTGCGAAGCCATTGGCGGGGGCACGGGGTTTCTTCCCGCCGGCCGCTACCGGATCACCGAGCCGCTCGTTATCCCCTCGTTTGTCACCCTGCGGGGAGATTGGCAGGACCCCGATCTGGGAACGGACTACGGCACCATACTATTGGCTGATGTCCCCAGCTCGGATGAAAACCTTCCTGCCCTGCTGACTGTGAGGGGCAGCGCCGGTGTCTGCGGATTGACCGTTTATTATCCGGACCAGTCCATTGATGATGTAAAGCCCTATCCATTCACCTTTTATATTGCCGGGGATATGCTGCATTCCATTATGAACTGCACCGTGATCAACGGCTATAAAGGCGTCGGCGCCAACGTCGAGGGCGGTGTGCATGAGATGATGAGCCTGGATACTCTCAAGGGCACGTTTCTGTACAATATTGCGGAGGCTTATAACCAATCGGACGTCGGTACGTGGAAAAACATTACCGCCTCCAATACCTATTGGGCGAACGCGGGCAGCGGGCTGACGCCTGCTCCTCTGGACAAATGCAACGCCTATACCCGCGCGCATGGCACCGGCCTGATTCTGGGAGATCTGGAATGGACGCAGCTTACTAATTTCAAGCTGGATCATTACCGTATCGGCGTGCGGATTGTTAAAGGAAAACGAATAGAATTTGCCGGATCGTTTTTTGATCTGGA
>OHBE01002900.1_pt1 | contig 11735 bp, 10 predicted proteins | sample 1577231 | NCBI WGS metagenome assembly OHBE01 (sample SAMEA3541506, study PRJEB24748) | human gut metagenome | biome: human gut; feature: human-associated habitat; material: faeces | place: China | collected 2012
CTACGGGAGAGGTGAAATGCATTGATGACGAAATACCGTTTGAGATTCCACAGGGATGGGAATGGTGTAGATTGCGCAATATTATAAAAGGAACCAATGCGGGTAAAAGCCCAAACTGTGAAAAACGTCCAAAGAATAATGAAGAATGGGGCGTTTTAACCACTACCGCAATACAAGAGAATGAATTTCTTCCTAGCGAAAACAAAGTGTTACCTCAAAGCTACAAAATCAATCTGGAACATAGCGTAAAATATGGAGATATACTTATCACACGAGCGGGGCCTATAAATCGAACCGGAATTGTTTGCATGGTTGATAAAGAATGTGATAAACTTATTTTATCGGATAAGACTGTACGAATAGATTACATGAGCAATTATTGTAATCCTGCATTTATTGTTTTTGTGCTTAATTGTCCTGCAATTCATGAATTGCTTATGAGAGTAACAGTCGGAATGGTGGCATCACAAGTTAACATATCGCAAGAAAACATTCAAAACGCACTTATTCCTTTTCCCTGTATAAATGAACAGAATCGTATTGTAGAAAAAATTACAAACCTTAATACAATGATTACAAAATACGATTTTGAACAGCAACAATTAGAAGAACTAAACGTTTACTTAACAACCCAAATAAAAAAATCTATCCTACAAGAAGCTATTCAAGGTAAACTAGTACCACAAATAGTAGAGGAAGGTACAGCCCAAGAACTGATTGAACAGATACGGCAGGAGAAACAAAAACTTGTTAAAGAGAGCAAACTTAAAAAATCTGCTTTGACAGACTCCATTATCTATAAAGGTGATGATAACAAGTATTATGAGCAGGTAGGCCAAAAATGCTTGGATATAACAGAACGGATACCTTTTGAAATTCCTGAAAATTGGGTTTGGACAAGACTTTCTTATATTGCAAACATTTACACTGGTAACAGTATTAGTGAAACTGAAAAGAGATTAAAATTTACAGATGTTGTAGGACGTTATTATATTGGAACTAAGGATGTTGATTTTAGCAATCGGGTTATTTACGATAATGGTATTGCGATTCCGAGACAATATGAGCCAGATTTTAGACTTGCTCCCAATAACTCAATATTGATGTGTATTGAAGGCGGAAGTGCCGGAAGAAAAATTGCAATACTGAATCAAGATGTATGTTTTGGAAATAAGTTATGTTGTTTCTCACCGTTTGTTGGAATCGGGAAATACATATACTACTATTTACAGTCACCATTGTTCTTTGAACTATTTAACTTAAATAAAACGGGCATTATAGGTGGTGTAAGTATAGCAAAAGTAAAAGAAATATTAATACCATTACCTTCGATTAAAGAACAGCAACGCATTGTTGCCCAAATAGAAAAACTATTTGAGCAACTGCGATAATTCGTCTATTCGTTTAGAGATACACTGTTGTTCTTGATAAGGTGGAATACCAATAGGCAAATTGTAGAATAACTCTTTATTGAGGTGCGGAATAGCCGCACCTCTTTTTGAATTTCTCAAATCCTCTTTATAGAACAGAATGAAAGCCAAAATATATGGTTTCCACATAGCCGAAGAGAGCCATAACTGTTTGAATGTACTCCCCATATACCCATCTTGCAGAACAGTGAAAACTTCACCTGAATTTTCACCATCTACAAGAATGATGTTATCTCTGGCATAGACAAATTTTCCTTTCTCTACAATGGTAGCAGATGATTTTCCACGTAGGTATTTTGCATCCAGACAAATGTCCTTCCCGTTTCTCTTTTCACCGTCTATTAGTTGGCAAATATCTTTCAAACGTAGCACAGACCAATTGTTAGGATATTCAAAAGGAAGCTCTATTTCAATAATTTGCCCATTTATCCTCTCATAATACTTGTTATCGTCACCACGGAAGATGACGGATTCATTGAGAGCGGACTTTTTTAACTTTCCCTCTTTTACAAGTTTTTGCTTTTCTAACTTTATTTGCTCAAGTAACTCTTGTGCTGTGCCCTCTTCTGCAATTTGGAGGACAAGTCGCCCTTGAATTGCCTCCTGAAGAATGGACTTCTTTAGTTTATCAACAATCAGAGCATTAAGTTTGTCTAATTCTTTTTGCGATTTATCATATTTATCTACAACAGGCAATACCTCTCGGATTTTTTCAACAATCCTATACTGCTCATTATATGGAGGGATGGGGAAAAGTTTGTTTTGGATATATGATGATAGAACTCTCTGTTGTCCAGCAGTCCCTTTATATTTTGCCTCTTTGATAAAATAATCAGATTTTAGGAAGTATAAAACATACCAAGCATATAATGTTTGCCCATATAGGCGCAGAACATTAAGTTCTGTGGTTGCAGCCGCTACTTTTCCGGGAACATCTTCCAAAATAAATGATTTGCGATTTTGAAAGCAAGGCGTAATTTTGGCAAAGGCTATATCACCTACTGCCAGTTTAGTGAAGCCTGTTTTGATTAAACTCCAGTTTTTTGTTTCATAAGAATATCCACTACTATAACCAGCATTTATTAATGCCATAGGCATAAATGCTGCATTTACATCATCTTCCGCTAATACTGTAGGTGACATATTTACAATTGTAGAGAATCTTGCCCACTCCCAAGTAGCAGGAATCTCAAACGGAATCTCCTCATCAATACATTTTATCTCTCCGGTAGCGAGAAACTTCTCATAATAGGAACTCAATGAATTTGTGGATGCTATACATTATTAATGATAGCGAATTGTTTAACTAATAATGTATCGAACATGAACATTGAAAATTTTGAAACGTATCTGCGTCAAGGAAATATGGCGGAGAATACGATTGCGGCTTACCTCTATGCCGTAAGGGAATATTATTCCCGACATAAAGAACTGAACAAGCGTAATCTGCTTGTTTATAAAACCTATCTCATTGAGAAATTCAAGCCTAAAACTGTAAATCTTCGTATTCAGGCAATGAACAAGTATCTTGATTGTATGGGAAAATCTCGTCTGAGATTAAAATCCGTCAAGGTACAACAGCGTAGTTATTTGGAAAATGTAATCAGCAATGCCGACTATGTTTTTCTAAAGAACAAACTTAAAAAAGAGGAAAATCGAGAGTGGTATTTCGTAGTTCGTTTCCTTGCTGCCACTGGAGCAAGAGTTAGCGAACTAATACAAATGAAAGTGGAGCATGTGCAGATGGGCTATTTCGACATCTACACCAAAGGTGGCAAAATTCGTCGTATCTATATTCCTAAGGCTTTACGCAAGGAAGCCATAGAATGGCTTGGCAATGTCAATCGTGCCACTGGTTATCTTTTCCTTAATCGTTTCGGTGAACGTATCACTACCAGAGGTATTGCTCAACAGTTGAAAAATTATGCTGCAAAATATGGCTTGAATGAGAAAGTGGTTTACCCTCACTCGTTCCGTCACCGCTTTGCAAAGAATTTTCTGGATAAGTTCAATGACATATCCTTGCTTGCTGATTTGATGGGGCATGAAAGTATAGAAACTACCCGTATCTATCTGCGTCGTAGCAGTGCCGAGCAACAAGAGATTGTCGATAAAGTGATAACTTGGTAAATAAAACACTGCCCCATTGGTAAAAAATCATGGGGCAGTGTATAGTTATTATCCAATGGCATTTCTTACCGAGTCATAATCCCAATACAATGTATTGCCAACCCATTTTTCCATCGGCGCATGAATGCCACGATTTCTGACTACTTCTGGACATTTGGATCTATTCACCACTGTTGATTTATACAGGACTATTATTTTTAGACCATCCCGAATCGCTTTCTCGCATTCGAAATCAATATAACTTCGAGTATCCACTGTATGTCCTCGACCACAAGTCCCCCAATAACTATTGTAGCTATTACAATATTGGCATCCACCAGCCCTTAATTCTTTTGTGTGTTCACCAACGATAAGGATAAATGTTTTAGAGGCATCCAATCGCTCAGCCAATGACCTTTTAATCGAGCAATTTAGGCTTGTATCCCTTGCTTGCTTTAATTCATGAGCATCCGAAAATGAAAGTCCATATCGGGAACTGTCATTCCACCGGTGCAATGCGTCAACGGCATCTTTGTCATTATCCCAATCTCCGGCGATATAAGTTCTTGTTCTATAATACATGGCTAAAATATTTTTTTAATATCGTACAAATTAATTTTATCTATGGATTCTCTTGTTAATACAATGGTTATCGGTTGATATATTTGAGCATCCGATGTTTTGAGTGTACAAAGGATACAACGGAGCAAATGAAATTCATTTTTGTCAGTAATGCGCGTTATTCCTCCTCCGAGTAGAGGTATAGTAACAGGTCTATGTGCATAGACTCTGCTTATTTCATTCCACATTGCCCGAAGACAGATTTCATACTCGTTATGAGATAGTTTTGCCTGATTATTCTCAAAATGAGAAAATGCCAACAACAAATAATCTTGATATGTAATAATTCGGCCAAGTGGGTAATAGGTTCGACCTGCTTTTGTTTTCCTCTTCATACTAGGTATATCTTCTGCCTCATCAATCTTTTTATTCAAATCATCAATATCCTGTAATCTTTCTATGAATTTCCCATTCAATGAGTTCCTTGCAATAACAACGTCATCAACTATTGTGTCAAAAAACTCATTAAAAGGGATTAATTTCCAGTTGGGCGATTTGAAAATATCACCTTCCTCTATTCTTACAGTTATTCCTTTTATCTTCAGTGTTATTGCATGGTCTGATCTAAGTGCTTTTATTACAGCTGTTATTATCCACAGTAATAGAAATACACCTAAAATAATCAATCCTTTCTCCCACCACTTCTGAATATTGACTACATCCGTAATGCTAAAATCTGCAATAGCACAAATAGTTTCAATGGCAGCAATGAAACTAACAGCGTACAAAAAACTATCTTTCCAAAGAACTTTACTATGTAATTTTGAAATTTTCATCATTGTATCCTCTTTGTCAAATCACTACAAATATACAAGTTATTCAAGCAACTGCCTAATAAATGAATAGATATTATTGTCGTTTCAAGCCTTTGTGTTTCTTGTCGTTCCATGGTAATTCGGATGATGCACCACCAGAACCTGTACCAACATGAGTTTGTGCCTGACCACCTGCTGCAAGTTCAAAAACAGCACCGAGCAGATTAGCTTGTGCCTCATTGACCTGTTCCTGCGGTTCAAATACTTCATTGATGAGTTCGTAAACGGTAGCTTCGTTTTTGCTGAACCGTTCCCATATCTCACTGAAATATTCTATATAAGTTCTTGTGTCATATTCTTCATTGCCAACTCTCGTCCAAATATGGATGGACGGATTTCTCATATTTGGAATATTATGATGCACAAGTTCTGCTCCGGATGAGAGTTGGTATCTGTGAGGATTGGCTTTGCGATCAAGCTGGTCAATGCGTTGGTTTTGCCTGTCTATAACAGAATCCTTTTCTTTGGATTTCCGTTCTGCTGATTCCGCTTGTTGGATAGCCTTGTCTATTTCTTTTTGATATTCATTATGTAGTTGCTTGATCTCGGCTTTATGCTTTTCTTGCAACTGGGACTTTTCTGCCATGAGCGTTTTAATCCGATTTGTGAGTTTGCCAATCTGTTCGTCTTTGCTCGCAAGTTCTTTCTTAGCCTTTGCCAAATCACCTTTGCCAAACCACGACAAGACGGTACTTCTTCCTTCTTTTGCTTGTTCAACGTCAGCTTGTAATTTGGCAATGTCCTCTTCATACTTGCTCATCTGCTGCTTGTAGTATTCCGAATTCGCCTGATGCTTGGCGGTAGAGCCGACAATGCCACGTTGCAATCCGAATGGTCTCATAAATTCTGCATAGCTGTTCTGATATTCATGCAATTTGGATCTCCGCATCACATCATCTGCCGATAAGCGAGCCCCTGATTTCGTCTCATACTTCTTCTCGCCCTCACGTTTCTTACGGAATCGTTCTGTGATTACAATAGGTACGATAGTGGCATGTAGGTGTGGTGTTTTCTCATCCATGTGCAACACACATGAAACAAGATTCTCACTTCCGAAAGTATCTTTTAGCCATTTCATATTGGCATCAATCCAATTATCCAGCTTGCCATCATTGGTAATCTTCATCATCTGTTCATGTGTTCCGGTCAGAATGATTCGGATGGCTTTCGTCTGATTCTTGCCAACCTTGCGGTGTAGTCCGGCATGGTCTATTCTGAATTGTATGGCTTCCGTCCTGTTCTTCACTCCGGCAGGAAATGCAACCAGTTCCCGATTAAGATGTGTCCTGCTCGCATCGGCATTGGCGGGAACATATTTCTTCCCCTTGACATCCTTTCTTTCTATATGGCAGGTCACACCGGAGTCGTTGCCACTGCCACGTTGCAGGTGGCAGACTGCGTATTGTGTATTACTCATATCTCATTCATTTATACTGTTATACTTTGGTTCTATGGTTTGTAAAATCCCGTCCATTGTGCCACAGGCAATCGGGTGTCGAGAGGGTGTCCCTCCGCTTATGGGCTTTTTTGCTGCCACTCGGAGAGTGAAAGCGGTGAAAATGCCCTAATAAGCTACGGGATTTTACAAACCCTTTTTCAAGGACAGCGAGCTGTCCAATCCATCCAATTATCATATCTGCTCTGCATTCACCAATTCCAACCCCAATTCATCAATGAGCGTCTGCAAAGCCGGATTCCGCTGTATCATTTTGGATAAAATCATTTGCGGTGTATCTTCCATCAGGAGGAAATCCGCAATGTCCAACCCTTTCTTTCGTTGCTCATCCGTAGCACATTGTTCTAATGTGTCACTTATTATCACTTTTGAGCAAACGGAGGAGAGCTTTGCCATCTTAGATTGCCAAATCTCTTTTGCGCCTAAGTCCGGACACAACATTACCGTCCGACCTTTTAATACACTAATCGCATCTGCTTTGAAGCAGCCGTACATTCCACCTGTAGCCAACCATAAAAATTCAGGCATATAGTGAGTGGCTATCAAGGCAGACTTCTCACTCTCTACTATAGCAATCGGTTTAGTAGGATTGCCAGACAATAGATATTCTCCAAACAAACACTGACTTAAATTGAAGTCGGCAAGATTCAATTCGGTGTGTACCCAACTCACATAACTTCTCGGCTCTTTTGTCCGATGTCCTGTTATTGAATCATATAACATTATCTTTCCAGTTCGCACATTGCCTTGCCTATCAATTTGCCAATAGACAGTAGATCCGCCCCATTTTTTTGAGGTGCCAACACGATATAAATGGAATATCCGCTTTGTTTCATCCTTGCCCAATATACCTGCCAGATAAATGTACAATGGATTCATTGTGTAGTTGGTAAGTGTTCGCTCCATTAGTTCCTTTTCAATAAAAGAAGTAGGTGGCAACGAATGTGACTGTGGTTTACTATGTTCAAAACTATAATTTGAGCCGTTTTCTATCAGCGTTGGATTATCTTTGAAATAATCAGAGGGCGTATAATGGTACTTGCATGATTGCTCATGGTCGCATCTGCCTACATAGTCAGGAAACGAAATCTCACCTTGTGTATCAACATAACGGACAAAACATTGTTTCTTTCCACACTTAGGACATGAGAGTTTTGAACCTCGCTTATATTTTTGAAGAGAAAATCTATATTCAGCCATACTTCTTCGTTTTGTTATTGCAGTCCGTGCAGCTTGCACTTATTGCAGTTTTGCAGAAATCCTATGTAAGAGCAAAGTGCAAACTGCAACAATTGCAAACTGCAAAAGGTGTCAATTATTGCAGCTTCTCATATTCACCTCGCTTTATCTTCTTGATAATCTTATTCGTGGCAAGGTTAACCAAAGAATACATTACCGACCTTTCCGACAACCCTACTTCTTTTCCGGCTTGAATGGCATCAGCAGTAGTGAAAGTTGCAGAAAGACAGTCGAGCAATTCTTTCTTTTGAGGCTCAATGCTCGCTTTCAACATATACTTCTGAATGTCAGAATAACAACTCTCAAAATATTCACTTAAAGCAATAGCCGATTTTGTTGAATCTATATCCACAAAATCCTTATGCACCTCTCCACAAGCCCAACGAAAGATTTGTAGGACTAATGCCAAACGAGCCGTTATCATAGGAGCTTTAATCACTCTACTATCTACCAGTCCATCATCTTGAATTTGATTGATGGCTCGGATTGTATTATTACGCCAATTTATAAAATAGGCTTTGGCTTCCGAAGAAAAATCCAAGATATTTTGTATATTTCCATTATCTATAAAAGGCAAGTCGATCACCTTGTCAATGATTGACTCCCACATAATCGAGTATTTATCAAAAGATGAATCTTCATCTGATTGCCAATCAGAAATTTCTTGGGACGATGGGTAAACAAAAATAATTCTGTCAAGCAGTCCGTTTTCTTTATAACCTTTCTCTATCAGTTCGTGCATACGAGTTGTTTGCATCGTACCGACAATATTTATAAAGGGATATTCTATATGAATCGGTATAGGCATACTGCATCTTGAAATATCCAAAGGCCTACCGCTGAATGCTGTCAATAGCTGTTCGATAAGTTGTCCTCTACTGTATTGGTTTACGGCATTAAACATACCCATAATCTCATCCACATATACTACAACCCCTCGTTGGTTGTCATCAAGCGCACGCATTAACGCCTCTGGAGTAAAGTCTGATATAATAGTCCTCCGTAAAACAGGTTTGTCAGGCAAAGGAGTAGTATTTTCCTTCTTACCTTTATTGCTTTCTACCAGATTGTTGTATTGCTCCATTTCCAACTTGAATTGTTTGACAGCTTGTGCATCATGCTTGCGGATAGGGCGAAAAGCAAAATCCAACGGTGGAGTTTTACCCATTCCGGGACGACCCACCAATATCATATAAAGGGCAGAGTTGCTAATCCATCCCCCACGAATACGAATATTGATAGCATTACCAATGGCGGTTGATACTGCCACCAAAACAGAAGCCATCATGTACTCTATGGAATAATTCTCTTGTCGGGTTAAAGCCAATATCATATCTTGGATTTTAGTTGGAAAGGCATCTAAAGGAATCTTGTTTTCAAAGACCCCTTCAAATTCCATTCTGAGTGCATTGCATAAATTGGTTGAATCCATTAGAATTTGGTATTTCTTTTTGACTTTATGAATTGGGCGGCTTCATCTTCCAAGTTTTTATCAGATTTTATTTTGCCGGCATGGAGCCACTCGTCAATTTCTGATTTTAGGAACATGATACGTTTCCCTCTTTTGTGGAATGGGATTAGATGGCAACTCGTCCAACCATACACAGTTTGTTCTGCCGGGTGGCTGGGAATATAATCACACAATTCTTTGAGGTTCATCCATTGTTCGGTTGGCACGCTTTGATTCTGATTATTTAGTCCATCTATTTTAGAATCCAGCTCATTCAATTTATCCATCAACCACGACATAGCTTTGGGTAAATCTTCAAATGTAATGTTCTTCTCACTCATATTATTACTTGTTTACTGTTTGATTTTTCGGCAAAGTAACAACGATTTTCTATGCTGATTTTATGGTGTAATACATCACATAAAAAGACAGCAACGGAACACAACTATCATAAGGATTACTCGTTGATTATCAATGTAAGTAGTGGAGAATATCAGTAGTAGATTTTTATGGTTATGTCGCCTATCATACTGGAATCATAAGAAATTATCGTAGATAAAATAAATGTGACAGTAGAAGTAACTTTGTAGACTGTCAAACCGACATAAAAACTGTCAAAACAAGATGAAATGTTCAAAAAAAAGCCTGTTTTTAACATTGGCAAAGCATTTGTATCTACTATAATAGATTGATTCTGTTTTTTTATTCTGGTGTTCTACAAACCAATAAGTCCGTGACGGATATGTAGCAGGCTTCCTTATCTTCCCCTGTAATCTGAAGAATTTAGTATGGTATAGAACTGCTTACCGATGAGATAACCTCAAGTACAAAACAGCAGTCGTAATGTTTAACAAATAATTTCATGAATAATGGCTTTATTTTTCTTGAGTTATGATTTGCGTAATAAAAGAGATTATCAGCCCCTTTATGATGAGCTTAAAAAGTTTAATGCAGTTAGAATGCTTGAATCTTGTTGGTGTTTTAAGCGTATTAACACTAATGCAAAAGGCTTAAGAGACTATTTTAAAAAATTCGTTGATGGGGATGATGGACTTTTGATATCGCAAGTAGCAGAAGTAGATGGAGTTCCTCAATGGGCTGGTTTTAATCTTGACGGAAACCCAAATGAACTTTAATGAGGGACTACCGAGTTAATAACGGCAACTTGAAATATGTTGCCACTAAGAACAGAAAGGAGGTAAATATGGCAGGCAAGAACATTCATGTTGTTCGTAATGGCGACCAATGGAAGGTAAAGCAAGAAAATGCTCAACGTAGTTCTGGTAATTTCAGAACACAGCAAGAAGCATTTGAACGTGCTCGTGAAATCGCTATTAAGAACGGTCAAGAAGTTGCTATACACGGATTAGATGGACGTATTCGTGAAAAGCATAGCTACGGCAATGACCCATACCCACCAGAAGGGTAATATTGAGATTTAGGATGTGCCCCTACAAAGTTGCAACTTTGTAGGGGGTTATTTTTCTCAATCCCCTATTCTGTTGTATGTAAACGTATAACAACTTGAAATGTTACATTTCTTTTCAAAGTTTAAGATTTCAGTTATTATAATTCAGACAAACTCATTTAGGGTATTGTCGTAAATAATCACCAAAAAGCCACCCACGCAAATTCATCTACGCAGATGGCTATGTCTACCAAATATACGAATAGTTATTCTGTTTGAGGTAAATCTAATTTAATGGTTTCAGTCGCTTTCTCTTTTTTCTCATCCACGACTTTGGCATATACCTGGGTAGTTCTCACGTTTGTATGCCCTAACATTTTACTAACTGTATAAATATCAGTCCCTCCAGCCAGTTGTAAGGTCGCATAGGAATGTCTAAAGCAATGAAATGTAATGTGTTTGGATATTCCTGCTGCTTCAACCCATTTCTTGACTGGGCGATTTATCCACGACGGATCTGGCAATCCGGCAAACACAAGAAGTTCTCCTTCCTGCTGTTCTCCACAAAGATTAAATGCTTGCTCTGATATGGGCATATATTCAACACCTTTTGTCTTTTGCTGAGTGAAATTCAGTCGATAGCCTCCATTGAACATTTCTACTTCCGACCATTTCAATTTTTGAATGTCGCAGTGACGAATTCCTGTTAAAGCAGAAAACAGAGCAGCACGTTTCAGTAATGGATCACAAGGTGTTTGAGCTAGTCGGTTCAATTCCTCTACAGTGAGATATTCTCTTCGGCTTTCCCTCTCCTGAATACCTTTGACTTTCGCAGAAATATCAATAGTCAAGTAGCCGTCTATAAAAGCCTGCTTCAATCCGGCTTTGAAGATGGAAAAGTATGTAGAAGCTGTGTTTTGAGAAATTGTACCTCGTTTAGTACCACCTTGCGGTGCGTTCATTATGAATTGACGGAACGATTCAACCAGCTTTAAGTCTATTTGCGAAAAGAGAATGGTATCGCTTTTTGCAAATATTTTCAGTAACTCATGTACTCGCCTCCAATTGACAATAATAGAATCGGAACTATGGGCATGTCTTGTTCGTTGCACATGGTCGAAGTACTCAATGAAATTGCTCCTAGAGCGTTCTAACTGCTCTGCCTGTTCAGCATCGGTATCAGCATAAAGAGCCGCATTATCATATT
>OHBE01002907.1_pt1 | contig 11724 bp, 7 predicted proteins | sample 1577231 | NCBI WGS metagenome assembly OHBE01 (sample SAMEA3541506, study PRJEB24748) | human gut metagenome | biome: human gut; feature: human-associated habitat; material: faeces | place: China | collected 2012
AGGAAGAAGGTGGTGGCGGTCACGGCAGCGGCGATGATGTCACTGACGGGTTCGGCGAGGAACACGCCGAACACGGGGTTCGCGACCACATGGGGCAGGATGAAGATGAGGGGGATGAGCAGGATGAGCTTGCGCAGGCAGGCCAGCAGCAGGCTGACCTTGGCCTGACCCAGCGCCATAAAGCTCTGCTGGCAGGCGATCTGGACACCGGTGGAGAAGATACCCGCCATATAGATGCGCATGGCCCAGGTGGTGTAATCGATCAGGGAGGCATCCGAGGTGAAGATGCCGGCCACTGCACCGGGAACCAGCATCATCAGCAGCCAGAAGATGGTGGTGTAGCCCAGGCAGAGGGTCAGCTGGAAGCGGAACGCCTGCTTGACGCGGTCTCTCTTGCCCGCACCGAAGTTGAAGCTCATCACCGGCTGGCCGCCCTGGCAGATGCCCGAGATGGGCATGGTGCACAGCTGGGAGGCGCTGGTGATCACGGTCATGGCACCCACGGCCACGTCACCGCCGTAGCGGGCCAGGCTGGAGCTGAAGCTGATGGACAGCAGGCTCTCGGTGGAGAGCATGACGAAGGTGGAGATGCCCAGTGCCAGCACGGGCATGATGATCTTCCCTTCCAGCTTCATATCCTCTTTGCGGATCTTGAGGATGGTCTTGGGGCCGGTGAGGAAGCGGATGACCCAGATGGCACCCACTGCCTGGCTCAGCACGGTGGCAATGGCAGCACCCTTTACGCCCATGCCCAGCCCAAAGATGAGGATGGGGTCCAGCACGATGTTGATGACCGCGCCGATAACGGTGGTCAGCATACTGATCTTGGCAAAGCCCTGCGCAGTGATGAAGGTGTTCATGCCAAGCACGATCAGCACGCAGATGGTGCCCAGAATGTAGATGCGGCTGTAAGCCAGAGCGTAGGGCAGGGTGGTGTCACTGGCACCAAACAGCCGCAGCAGGGTGGGTGCGGCTGCGTAAAAGACGATGGTCAGGACGACCGAGAAGAGCAGCAGCATGGTAAAGCTGTTGCTGACGATCTTTTCTGCCTGCTTCTTGTCGCCCTGGCCCATGGCGATGGCGGTGCGGGGCGCGCCGCCGGAGCCGATGAGCATGGCAAAGGCGTTCAGAAGCATCAGGATGGGGGTAAACAGGCCCACGCCGGTCAGAGCCGCTGCGCCGATCCCCGGGATGTGTCCGATGTAAATGCGGTCCACGATGTTGTACAGCAGGTTGACCACCTGCGCCACAACGGCGGGGATCATCAGCTGAAGCAGGAGCTTTTTCACGTCACCCGTGCCCATATCCTGCTGTTTTTTCTGCGTTTGTGCCATGGAAAGTGTCTCCTTTGGTTTGGGCGAGACGGAGAGGGCTTCCCTCAGAACGTCAGGCCGAAGTTCATCTCGTAGTAGTTGCCTGCGGCATCACGGTAGGCGTAAGCCTTGCCGTTCTCGTCCTTCATGCTGTCGGGCATGTAGGCATCCTTTGCAAAGCCGGGCACGTCGTTGGGGCTGATGCAGACACCGTCCGCGTTCACAGCCAGCACCTCGTCGCCCTTGGGCAGGGTCAGGGGCAGTTTGCCAACGGGAGCAAAGCGGCCGAACATCACATCCAGCGTTGCGGAGGGGTAGGTGTCAAAGCCGACGGTCAGAGCGTCGGAGATCTTCTCCACATTGCCGACCTCCCAGGCCAGCGGGCAGTTGATGTTGGAAACGACCTTGCCGCCGTGGGCGTGGACCGCAGCAGCGATACCGGCCAGACGGTTTGCGCCCACCAGAGTGGTCTCCTTGTGGGTCTCGGTGGTGGGCTTGCCGCTCTCGTCCACGTTGCAGACAGTCTTGTCCTCGCAGATGTCCAGCTCCAGGTAGCCCGGGGTGGCGTTGAAGTATGCACCGGACTGGGGGCTGACCATCAGCAGGGCCACCTGGGCCTCATCGGGGGTGTCCACCAGAGTGACATTGCCCAGCATCTCGCGCAGGGCCTTGGTGGCAGCTTCGCCGGCCTCGGCGCTCTTGCCGAAGGCCTCGGCGTAGACCTTGCAGCCGTCCTTCAGGGGCAGGGTGCCGTCGTTCTTCAGCAGGACGACGCTCTCGCGGTGGACACGGCTGGCCTCTTCCCAGTCGGCCTTGGTGGCCACGACCTCGGCAGCCTTCCGGGGGTCTGCATAGGGGTCTTCGAACATGCCCTGACGGAACAGCTCGGTCAGGGTGCGGCGGACGGCACGGTTCAGGCTCTCGTCGGTCAGGACAAGGTCTTCCTTCCGGAAGCCTGCGGGCACCTCGTGGGTGTCGTAGTAGCCGTTGGTAGCACGGGCGTAGCTCTCCTCGCCGAACGCATTGTCCAGCAGACCGGAGATCAGGTCCACGCCGCTCTGGGTGACGGCGTAGCCGATGCGCTCCGGCTCATCCAGCATATCGACGCCCCAGCACATGTTGTGGACAATGCCGGTGTCGGAGTTGATGTAGCCCTTGAAGCCCATCTGGCCGCGCAGCAGGCCGTCGATGAACACCTTGTTGTAGGCAAAGCCGTAGGGCTGGAGCTCGATGGGGTTGCCGTTGAAGTCCTCCTGCGGAGCGCTCTTCTCGGCGCTGGGCTTGGAGTAGTAGGGCATGATGGACTCGGCATTGTGGCGGATGGCGGCACGGAATGCCGGGATGTGGTACTTCTGCAGGGAGCCGGGGGTGGCGTAGATGTTCCACTGGCCTGCTGCATAGTGGGGGTCAAAGCCGTTCTCACGGGCACCGCCGCCGGGGAAGTGCTTCACGGTCACGGACACGCCGTCCGGGGTGACGCCGTTGCTGCCGCCCTGGATGCCGGGGATCAGGTGGTCAAAGATCTCCTCGATCAGTGCGGGGTCCTCGCCAAAGGTGCCGAAGGTGCGCTGCCAACGGGGGTCGGTGACGCAGTCGGCCATGTACATGTAGCCCTTCTTCAGGCCGCAGGCGTTCCACTCGCGGCGGATGGTGTCGGCGAACTTGTCGATGATGTCGATGCGTGCGGTGCCCTTGACAGCAGCAGCAATGCCCAGGGTGCCGGGATAGGTGGCAAACACGCCGGTGGCATCGTTCATGCCGAACACGACCTCACCGTTCTCGTTGCGGCTGTTGGACATGACCTGCATGGGAACAAAGTGATCACAGGTCTCGGTCAGGTATTGCAGCTGGTTCAGGTAATCTGCCAGATCCTCGGGCGTGGGGCTCTCGCGCAGGATGACGTGGCGGTTGAAGCTCTTCCTGACCATGTCAGAGGTGCTGGGCAGGGACTGAGAGCCGAAGATGCTGTCGGAGACGTTCACGGGTGCCTCGTCCAGCAGGCCGCTTTCGTCCGCCACGGGCTTGTGGCCGTTGGCTGCCAGACGGGGGGAAGGATACTTGGGGCCCATGCGCCAGTCGGAGGTGAAGATCTGGCCGATCTTCTCGCTGGTGGTCAGAACCTTGACATAGGCCTCGGCGCGCTCAGCCGGGGTCAAGCGCCAGTCGTTGACTGCGCTGACGGTGCCGGTGCCGTCGATGTCCTTGAAATACAGGCCGTCCTGCTCGATGACCTTGCGTTCCACGGTGCTGATGGTGGGGCCGTTGGGGTTCTGATAGCGCTTTACGCTCTCGGATGCTTTCGCTGCCATAGTGTTTTCTCCTTTTCTTTTGAATGCGGCGGCCCATGCCACAGAGCCGCAGATGCTATACCTATTATAATAGGCCGCCGCGCGGAACAACTAGAAAATTTTTTGGATATTTCCGCACTTTCCTTGTATTCTTTTTTTGCACGCGGTTGGAATACAAGCCTGTTTTGTGGAATGTGCTGTACTAGTATCTTACAATCATGTGCAAAATGACGAACGCTGTTTTTTAAAACTGTTGATTTCGCCCAAGGAGAGTAAAAATGTCCTGTTTTACCTCAAAATTTTACTAACAGAAATTTGAGGGATAGTTCATAATGTATACATAAAAATCCCCCGGTTCGCGATGTGGCAGCCGCAGCCTACGGGGGACCGAATGAAAGGCCGGAGTGAGTGGCAGCACACCGGCCGCAGAATTGAAAGGAGAGCTTCTCTATGGCAAAGGTCAAACAGCCGCTTGAAGAAAACGGCATCCACAGAGCGAAAATGTGGGAGATCATGATGTACGCTCTGAACAACACCTCCACCAACACCTACATGGTCGTGGTCGGTTACATCAGCTACTTCCTGATCGGTATCGTCGGTCTGGCATCCGTGCTGGCCGGTTCCATTGTTACCATCATGCGTGTCTGGGACGGTGTCACCGACCCGTTCGTTGGTATGATGGTCGATAAGACCAACGGCAAGTTCGGCAAAAACCGTCCGTTCATTGTCATCGGTCAGATCATCATGTTCGCCACCACCTTCGTGATGTTCAACTTCATCCCCAAGATGGGCACTGGTGTCCGCTTTATTGCGTTCATCATCATCTACATGATCTACATCGTTGGCTACACCTGCCAGTGCGTTGTCACCAAGTCTGCTCAGACCTGCCTGACCAACGATCCCAAGCAGCGCCCCATCTTCGCAATGTGCGATACTGTGTATAACATTGTTCTGATGAACATCATGTTCCCCATCATTGTCACCGATGTCCTGGTGCCCAAGTTCACCCTGACTGCCGAGGCCAACGCTGCCGAGATCGCTTCTCTGGTGGCACAGAACCCTGCTCTGGCAGGCATCGTGGAGAAGTCCGGCGGCAGCCTGTCCGCTTTCTACAACCCCGGCCTGTTCACCACCATGCAGCTGATGTTCGGCGGCCTGTCCGCTGTCTTTGCAGTCTGCGCCATCATCGCCCTGTGGCGTAAGGACAATCCGAAGTACTTCGGTCTGGGCACCACCCAGAAGGTCGGCATCAAGGATTACGTTGACACCCTGGCTCACAACCGTGCCATCCAGATGCTGGTGGTCTCCGCATCTACCGATAAGCTGTTCATGTCCACCAAGAGCAACGCTACCGTTATGATCTGCCTGTTCGGCATCATCTTCGGCAACTATGCCGCATTCTCCAGCTACTCTCAGATCACCTCTATCCCCATCTGCCTGATTTCTCTGCTGCTGATGAACAAGATCGCTCGTCAGATGGGCCAGAAGGCATCCATGCTGGTGGGTACCTGGGGCGGCATCATCGGCTCCATCGCCATCACCCTGTTCCTGTTCTTCTTCAACCCCAAGGGCGATGCTTCCAAGTTCTCTCTGCCCGCATTCCGCCTGATCCGTCCTGACACCTGGGGCACCCTGTTCACCGGCTGGACCACCACCGCTTTGATCTTCGTGCTGCTGGTCATCGCATGGTCCGGCGTGCAGGCACTGTCCTCCTCCATCGTTATCACCATGACCGCTGACTGCGCTGACTACGAGGTCTATCGTACCGGTAAGTACGTTCCCGGCCTGATGGGCACCCTGTTCAGCTTCGTGGATAAGCTGGTCTCCTCTTTGGCTGCTACCGTTGTGGCTCTGTTCTACTCCATGGCCGGCTTCAAGGACGCTCTGCCCGACACCATGACTCCGTACTCTGACGGCATCTTCTGGGCAACCATCGGCTGCTTCGTCCTGCTGCCCATCGTTGGCTGGCTGTGCAACGTTGTGGCTATGCACTTCTATCCCCTGACCAAGGAGAAGATGGCAGAGATCCAGGCTGAGATCGGCCGCATCAAGGCTGAGGCTGCTGCAAAGCAGGCTTAAGGCCAACCATCTCCCTGCGGAAATTTTGAATCCGGGACAGCGCCGCTGTCCTGCATCGTAACCGGAAATGTCCTGCGGCGGGCCATCCTCTGCCGCAGGACTTTCTGATACCCTGAGACCCGGAAGGAATACCACTATGGCAGAAGAAAACAAGCTGAACCAGACCCCTGAGATCACCCCGGCCCCCGCCGCTGAGGCCCCGGAAAAGGCCCCCACCACCGGCGAGCTGCTGGGCGATGTGGAGCACTACGACGAGGAAAAGGACGATTGGAGCACCGGCTATTACGGCACCGGCAGCCGCCAGCAGGTAACGGACGATGTGTTCCACAAGCTGGAGACCGGCGAGGAGCTGACCCGGGATGACTTTATCAAGGCGGAGCTGGCGCTGCAGGATGCCAAGCTGGAAGCCGGCATCGATCTCGAAAAGGAGAAGAGCCCGGGCCTCATTGGTAAGTATCACGATTGGAAAAAGAACCGCGTAAGGCACAAGGTGAACAAGAAGAAGTACCTTCTGCTCTGCCTGTTTCTGGGCTGGTGCGGCGGCCACCGCTACTATGAAAAGCGGTATGCGCTGGCGGCCTTCTACACCCTGTTCTTCTGGAGCGTGGTGCCCTTCTTCCTCTGCGTGACCGACCTTCTCATTGCACTGCCCATGCAGGCCGATGAGAACGGCGACATCCTGATCTGACATCTTCCTCTATTCATTCATTTACCTCCTAGCGCCAGAAAGGGCCTGCGGCATTTGCCGTGGGCCCTTTCTGGTGTTTGCAGACCCGTTCTCCGGCGCAGAACATAGCGGCAGCTAACTGGCGTTGTGCTATACTAGTATATCAATTGATTGTGCAATAAGCACAATAGATTTTTTCACGTTCGTGAAATTTTTCCCATAATCGTAAGAATGACCTGTTTTACCTTAAAATATTACTAACAGATATATCAAAAAACGTTCATAATATAGACATAAAGCTTCGGACGGGCTGGTACGCAGTGGCAGCTGTAAGCCCCATGGAGAAAACGGAGAATGTTCCTGTGTGAACAAAGGAGAGAATGAAATGGCAAAAACCAGAAGTCTGCCGGATAAGTTCTATGATAAGGACTATGAGCACAACGGCATCCACCGCGTTCCCCTGTGGCGTATCGCAGGCTACGCACTGAACAACACCGCAACCAATACGTACCTGTTCCTGATGAACTACGCTACCTACTACCTGATGGGCTGGGTCGGCGTTGGCATGATGGTCGCTTCTTCCCTGACCATGATGATGCGTATCTGGGACGGTGTTACCGACCCCTTCGTCGGCTTCATGGTCGATAAGACCAACGGCAAGTTCGGCAAGAACCGTCCGTTCATTGTGATCGGTCAGATCATCCTGTGCGTCACCAGCTGGATCGCCTTCCATGTGACCCACAAGCTGCCTCAGGGCGTGCGCTTCCCCTTCTATGTGGTCGTTCTGATGGTCTACTACCTGGGCTACACCTGCCAGTGTGTTGTTACCAAGTCTGCACAGAGCTGCATGACCAATGACCCCAAGCAGCGCCCCATGTTCGCTTCCTTCGACGGCGTGTTCAACACCCTGCTGTTTGCTATCATTGGTATTATCGTTCCTCGTATTGCTAACAGTTACAACGATGTGGGCGGCTACACTTCTCTGGAGTTCTTCGATACCATGTGGAAGATGACCGCCATCTTGTCCGCCTGCTTCACCCTGATCGCTGTGATCTCCATCACTCCCAAGGATCGTTCTGAATTCTTCGGTACCGGCAAACCCGTCAAGGTCGGCCTGAAGGACTACTGGGATACCCTGAAGAACAACCGTGCCATCCAGATGCTGGTCCTGTCCGCATCTACCGATAAGCTGGGTTCTTCTGCAAAGTCCAGCGCCGTCATGGTCGCCATGTTCGCCTGCATCGCCGGTTCCAACCTGCTGCAGAGTAACGTTACCGGTCTGGTGACCATCCCCAGCACCATCGTGTGCTTCCTGTTCATCAGCTTCTTTGCTACCCGTCTGGGTCAGCGCAAGGCAATGCTGATCGGTTCCATTGGCGGTCTGATTACCAATGGCGCACTGGCAGCCCTGTGGCTGCTGGGCGATCCCACCACCATGACCTCCAACCCCGCTACCGGCGCTCTGAACTGGGGCTACTTCCTGATCCTCTACCTCGTTCTGACTATCATCACCGCCGGTTTCCAGGGGATCTCCGGCAACATCGTTATCCCCATGACCGCTGACTGCGCCGACTACGAAGTCTACCGTACCGGCAAGTACGTCCCCGGCCTGATGGGCACCCTGTTCAGCTTCGTGGATAAGCTGGTCTCCTCTTTCGCACCCATGGTCGCCGGTGTCATGTTCAGCATGTGCGGCTACACCGACCACAATCCCGTTATGGGTGACCCCATTACCCCGGGCCTGCGCGGCGGCGTTGTCTTCTGCGCTTACGGCATGATCATGCTGGGCCTGGTCTGCAACCTGATCGCTATGAAGTTCTATCCCCTGACCAAGGAGAAGATGGAAGAGATCCAGGATGAGGTCGCTCAGATCAAGATGAAGACCATGGCTGAGAACGCCTAATTGGTACTTGCAATTTTCTGCGGAAACCTGTAAAATCAAATAGGAAAACCGCTCGCCCTTGCGGCGGGCGGTTTTCTGCTTTTGGAACAAAATTCAGACAAGAGGTACATCGTAAATGGAAGAAAAGACACAGTGGGTAAAGGACCCGGATCATGGGATCATCTGGAACACCATCGACCACCTGTTATACTGGAGAGAACACCGTGAAAAACACTGTGTCAGCCGCAAGAAATATATGCGCCTGTGCATTCTGGGTGCGTTTGGTGCGCACCAGTTCTATGCCAAGCGCCCGGTGCTGGGCCTGCTGTATCTGGCAACCTTCTGGAGTGGTTTCTCTGCCGCTATGACCATCGTGGACTTCATCATTGCCGTGCCCATGAAACCGGACGAGGACGGCAACATCTGGCTGTAAAAAGCCCTCTGGCGGCCTGCTGGGCCGGAAAGGAAAACACCCTATGGATAATGTCATGCAGTTTCTGTTCAACACCAACCACGAGCAGCCCAGCATCCTGGTCTGGATCCTGCTGATCGTGATCGCGGTCGTGATTCCCAATTACGTCAGATATCGGATGGAGCAGAAGCACTCCAATGATTCTGTTCCCACCCAGAACCCTGCCCGTTCTGCCCCGCGCAAGAAGAAGCGCAGCAAGAAGCGCTGAGCCACAGGCTGGGATCGTATGGCAGAGATGCTTTGCCATTTGCCGCATACAAAAACCGCCCCGGCGGCTGCTTTGTGCAGTGCCGGGGCGGTTCGTTCGTTTTTGGTGTTCAGATGCAGGAAGTACTTACTTCTTGATCTTGATCAGCTGTGCGTTCAGGCTCTCGATAAAGCCGTCGGGCATGTTGATCATCTTAGCCATAGTCTCAGGGGTCATGCGCTTCATCATATCCCACATGCCAACGCCGGGCTTGATGTCAAAGTTGGTGGCCAGCTTGACAGCCCTGGTAGCGAGAGCCAGAGCCTCTTCGTTCTTGGAGAGATCCTCCATGCTGTCCTTGATGCTGTAATAGCCCTCGGGGAACTCCATCGGAGCCTTCAGATCCAGGCTGCCGACCTGCTTGAACCAGTTGGCAACGCCCTCCTGACGCTCGTTGAACTCAGGCAGGGTGTAGTAATCAGGCTCCTTCTCGACCTTTTCCAGCGTGATGGAATCCTTCACGTCACCGGCAACGGCCAGGATGGTGTTGAAGCCCTCTTCCAGAGCAACATTGAACTTGAACACGCGGTGTGCAGTCTGCTGGCCGACTTCCTTGCCGTTGACGTACAGCACAACGGTGTCCTGGTTGGAGTAGACCTTGATCTCGGTGGTCTCGCCTGCGCGCTGTGCATGGCGGCGGCCGGCGATGTGGACCATGGGCAGCTTGGACCAGTATGCCTGGTAGACAAAGTAGCTGTCCTTCTTGGTCTTGCGGTCAATGGTCATCAGGCCCTTGTTGTTGCGGCCTGCAACGCCGCCCTCGTGGCGGGCAGCGCAGCCAAAGTCGAACATGTTCCAGCAGTGGGTAGCCCACACCCAGGGACGATCCTCGAACACCTGAGCCAGATGCTCGTGGTACAATGCCTGATACTCCTCGGTGTAGTCCTTGCACTGGGGATCGTTGCTGTGCCAGTTGATGATGCCCTCGGTGCCGTACTCGGAGATGCCGATGCAGATGTCGGGGTGCTCGGCGTGGAACTTGTCCAGCCAGGGGCCGTTCTGCTCCATCTTGCCGCCGTACCAGCCGAAGTAGTGGTTGTAGCTCTCTACATCGGTAATGTGATGCATGGGGCCGTCAACAGGGGTGTTGGAGACGTGGGCAATGGTGGTGAGACGGGTGGGATCCAGCTCACGCACCAGCTTCTGCAGGTCGTGGTGGTTGTCCACCAGCTCCTGGCAGATGCCGCCGATGAGGATCTCGTTGGACAGGCCCCAGAACATGATGGAGGGGTGGTTGTAGTTCTGGATGATCAGTTCGGTCATCTGGTGACGGCAGTTCTGGTGAGCGGAGGGGTCCTTCTTAAAGACGCTGATGAAGGGGATCTCAGCCCAGACGGCGAAACCGATCTCGTCGCAGGCATCGTAGAAGTCCTGGCTGTGCTGATAGTGTGCCAGACGGATGGTGTTGGCGCCCAGCTCCTTGATGAGCAGGGCGTCGTCATAGTGCTCCTCGGCGGTCAGAGCGTTGCCCTCGAACACGCGGTCCTGATGGCGGGAAACGCCGCGCAGCGGGGTGGGCACACCGTTGATGGAGAAGCCTTCGTTGGGCGTGACCTTGAAGGAACGGACACCGACGTTGGCGCAGATCTCATCGACGGCCTCGTTGTTGCGCTGCAGGGTCGCAGTGACGGTGTACAGATTGGGCTCGTCCATGCTCCACAGCTGTGCATCGGGCACGTAGATGGTGACTTCGGTCTCGGCAGAGCCGCGGACAGCGGAAGCGACCTCGCGGCCGAAGCAGTCCTCGATGCTGTACAGAACGGTCAGGTCGTCAGCGGGGTTGGTGACGAAGCTCTTGATGGTGAAGTTTGCACCGCCGTCCTCCGTGGGGACCGGGGTGACCATGATGCCGGGGCCGCCGTAGTAGTCCAGATCAAAGTGTGCATTGGGCACGCTGATCAGGTTGACGCCGCGGTACAGGCCGCCGTAGAAGGTGAAGTCGGCGGAAGCGGGGTACATGGAGGGGGTGTCCTCGTTGGAGACCTCGATGGTCAGCTCGTTGTCGCCCTCGTGGCACAGGTCGGTGACATCGGCACGGAAGATGGAGAAGCCGCCCTCGTGGGTGGTTGCCACCTGGCCGTTGACCTTCACGGTTGCGGCCAGAGCAGCTGCCAGCACCTCAACGTAGGTGCGGCCGCCAGCCAGAGGCTGCTTGGGCTGGGTAAAGGTGCGGGTGTAGACACCGGTGGTGCGCAGATAGCTGCCGTTGCCGTCCATGCCGTCCACAGCGTTCCAGGTGTGGGGCAGGGTGACCTGCTCGGTGGGACGCTCGCCCTTGGGGAAGGACAGGGTCCAGTTTTCGTTCAAGGAAATGATCTCTCTCATCGATACTGCTCCTTCTGGTTTTCTTCTTTGTTTCGGCGGCCTGTATGGCAGAAGAAATGCCGGAAACAGGCCGGTTGTTGATTTCAGTATAGCACATCAGAGGGGGGTAGGGTTTGTACAATCTTTTGGCAAAATAGTAATATTTTGTGAAAATCCGGACGATGATTCCACGATTTTACAATCTGGCCCTTGGAAACGACAGCACAGCATGAAAAGGCTCCCCGAAGCAGAGACGAAAAAGAGGGTACCCCACCCCACAGAGGGAGGCAGCGGCTTCCGCTTATCCCAGACCAGAAGGCCTCTTTGGCGCTGTGGGTCCCTCCGGCAGAAAGTGTTGACGGAACGGCGGCTTTTTGCTATAATTATATAGCTATGAATATGGAGATGTATCGAAGTGGTCGTAACGAGAACGACTCGAAATCGTTTTGTCCTTAATCGGGCACGTGGGTTC
>OHBE01002913.1_pt1 | contig 11717 bp, 6 predicted proteins | sample 1577231 | NCBI WGS metagenome assembly OHBE01 (sample SAMEA3541506, study PRJEB24748) | human gut metagenome | biome: human gut; feature: human-associated habitat; material: faeces | place: China | collected 2012
GGCAATGGTTGGGTACGTTCCGAAGACCAGTGGTACAATAAGTCTTTCAACAAAGGCTTGGCGGAAGACGATCCTAACTTCTACGAACCGTCACATTTCGACTTCGAACGCTTCCAAATCACTACCGGTTCCCGTATTTGGTGGTCAGGTTTTGATCCGAAGTGGTACTTGCAACCGTTCCCTATTACGGAAGTGAACAAGAATTACGGTTTGGTACAGAATGCCGGATGGTAACCTCTTTAATAATGAACAATCAAAAGGTATAAAGTAAAATAATACGTTATGAATAAAAAATATATAATTGTGTTATCGCTCTTTGCAGGTTTGTGCCTGCCGACGACGGCACAGGAATCAAACGAAGAGCAGACCGACAAGTTTGTAGGCCAGACCATTGATGTAGGTGCCGAGCGATTGCTGACCCGTGAGGAGGCTACCGGTTCCGTGTCGGTCATTAGTTCCGAAACTACCGACCGTCGTAGTGCCAAGAATATCGGCAATTCCATTATTGGTCAGGGCAATGGCTTGATATCGTTGCAGAGCAGTGGTCGTTATGCAGATGTGAATCCTACTTTCTATATACGCGGACTGCAAACATTGAACGGCAAGAACTCGCCGTTGGTCATGATCGACGGTATCCAGCGAGACATTGTAAGCATTGCTCCCGAAGAAGTGGAAAGCGTCATCGTTCTGAAAGATGCGGCAGCCGCTGCTCTCTACGGTATGCGTGGTGCGAATGGAGTAGTACTGATTACGACTAAACGCGGAATAAGCAATGGTCTGAAGGTAAATGTGGACTATAATTTCGGTGTCAATACCCAATTCCGTTCTCCGGACTTCGCAGATGCCTATACGTATGCGAACGCCCTTAACACCGCATTAAGCGGAGACGGTCTGCCTGCACGCTACAATGCACAGGAACTGAATGCTTTCCGGACAGGGATCTATCCGTATGATTATCCGAATGTAGACTGGTGGAATGAAACGCTGAACAACACAGGATTGACCCACAACCTGAAAATGTCTTTCAGCGGAGGTAGTGACAAGTTCCGTTTTTACACGGTAGTTGACTATTACCGGGATCGCTCCATGTTGAAGAAAAACACGGAAGATACACGTTTCGACACTACTCCGACAGACACACGTCTGACCGTGCGTACCAATCTGGACGTAAAAGTGACGGAAAGCACATTGCTGAAAGCCGGCATTGTAGGCAGACTGAAAGAATTCAGAGGTACCCGCTATGGACGCAGCGCTATTTTCAACAAAATCTATGGCATTCCATCCGCTGCATTCCCCATTCGTTATGAGAATGGCATTTATGGAGGTAGTTCTGTGTACGGAACCGGTAATCCGGTAGCTCTGTTGAAAGACTACGGACACATCCGTAACGTATACGGAACATTACTCGCCGACCTGAGCATCCGTCAGGATTTAAGTGCGTTGACCAAAGGGCTGGCAGCCGAAGCATCCGTCTCTTTCGATAATATCGGAGGAATGAATGAAACCACCAATAAAGAGTATCGTTACATGAACAGCAATGCAAGTATCACCAGCGATGGTACACTGGTGACAACTCCTGCCATTTATGGTACAGACTCCGAAACACTGGGACATACACAACCTTTCGAAAGACTGATGCTACGCAGCGATTTCCAGGCAAAGGTGGATTATAACCGCACTTTTGGCAAACATCAGGTGGGAGGAGCATTGATTTATGATATGCAGTCTGTTGTCAAAAACGGCAGAAACAACTCTCAGAAGAATCAGTCTGTGCTGGTGAACGCCACATATACTTACGACAACCGTTACAGCCTCAATGCCGTATTCAACCGCTCGGGATCAGCTTACCTGCCCGACGGAGACAAATACTCGAACTATCCTGCCGTTTCTGCTGCATGGATCATCTCCAACGAAGCATTTATGGAAAAGGTGACACCGATCAATCTCTTTAAGATTCGCGCCTCTTACGGTCTGTCCGGATGGGACGGCAATCTGAGCCACGAACTATGGCGTCAGTCTTATGGCAGCGGCGGTGCCGGTTATAACTTCGGAGTGAATGCCGGAGGACAGTCCGGTGGCAGTGAAGGCGATCTGCCGGTTATCGGCCTGGTAGCGGAAAAATCACAGAAAGCGACTTTCGGATTTGATCTCGCTGCTTTTGATAATCGTTTGAATGCAACAGTAGAAGGTTTCTACGAAAAACGTTCGGATATACTTGTGTCAGGTGCCAATTCTACTTCCGGTATTATCGGTATCACAGTAGGTCAGGTGAACGAAGGAATCTATAAATACAAAGGAGTGGATGCTTCTTTGAGTTGGAATGATAAGATCGGTGATTTCCATTATGGTATTGGTGCTAGCATGTCATATCTGAATACAGAGGTAGTCAATGTAAACCAGGCATATCAAGAATACGACTACTTGTATACCAAGGGCAACCGTATCGGACAGATGTACGGCCTGGAAGCTATCGGCTTCTTCAACAGCCAGCAGGAAATCAACAACAGTCCGCAACAAACCTTCTCGGACGTAGCTCCCGGTGACGTGAAATACAAAGATCAGAACGGTGACAACCGCATCGACGAGAAAGACGTTGTGAAAATGTTCGGTTCATCTGTTCCACGCTTCTATTTCGGATTCAATCTGAACTTCTCATACAAGAGACTGGAGCTTTCCGCTGATTTCCAGGGAATGACCGGAGTCACTGTTTCATTGCTCAACAGTCCGCTTTATAGTCCACTTGTAAGCAATGGCAACATTTCAAATACATTCCTGAATGAAGAAATAAGCTGGACACCGGAGAATAAGACCAATGCAACCATGCCGAGACTGACTACTCAAGAAAACTTGAATAACTATCGCGCCAGCTCACTGTGGTACCGTGACGGTTCATTCCTGAAACTGCGTAACCTATTGGTAGCTTATACTTTCCCGAAATCGCAGACTCGCTTTGCCGACCTGAAAGTATTCGTACAAGGCACCAATCTGTTCTCATTAGACAATATCCATTTTGCCGATCCGGAACAACTTGGCATCGCTTATCCGTCGACAAGAAGTTATTGGGCAGGTATCAAACTTAATTTTTAATGCAAAGTAACAAATGAACATTATGAGAACCAAATACATACTCTTAACCATTTTGTCTTCGTTGGTCTTTGCTTCGTGCAACTACCTTGACTTTGATGAAACGAACAACCTGAAGACAAAAGAAGACATGTACAAGTATTTCGGTACAAGCAAATCAATGCTTACCCACGTATACTCATACATGCCACAAGGCTACCAACTGTTTGCGACCTCCGGCGGAATTTTCACCGAAGACAGATATTCCATGCGCGACTGTGCCAGTGATGACGGCGAATTCGGAGCCTATGCAGATAATATCCAGAATACCAATAACGGTAACTGGTCGCCTATTAAAACTTATGACGATTCATGGACCCTGTATCGCGGTATACGTGCTGCCAACAGCTTTATAGCAGAGATTGCCCAAGTGGACTTCACACGCTACGAGCACGACGGACAATATACAAACTGGATGAAGCAGCTGAAATATTTCCCTTACGAAGCCAGAGTGCTGCGGGCACACTACTTCTTTGAACTGGCACGCCGCTACGGTGACATCGCCATGCCATTGGAAGTACTGACTGAAGAGGAAGCCAATACAATCGGCAAGACACCATTCAGCGAAGTTATCAGCTTCATTGTCAGTGAATGCGACGACGCTGCCAATAACTTGCCGGACAGCTATGTAAACGAACCGGGAGCAGAAATCGGCAGAGTGACCAAAGGCTTTGCAATGGCAGTAAAGTCAAAAGCACTGCTATATGCTGCCAGTAAGCTACATAATCCTTCTATGGATACCGAATTGTGGAAAAAGTCTGCCAAAGCAGCAATAGATATTATCAACACAGGGCTTTACTCTCTCGACCCCCAGGAGAGTGCCAACAACCTCGACTCAAAAGAAGTTGTACTGATGAGGATCAATGGTGATGACTCGGACTTCGAAATGTTTAATCTCCCGCTTCGCATGACTGCGGGAACACGCACTTCCAGTCTTATCCCATACAGCAATTACCCATCACAAAACCTTGTGGACGCATTCGAGACAGTCAACGGTTACAAAGTAACCCTAGAAAACACAGGATGGGTTTGCGAAGACCCTGCATTTGACCCGCAATCACCTTATGAGAATCGTGACAAACGTTTCTACCGCGCTATTCTTGCCAACGGAATGTCGTTTAAAGACTACACCATTGAAACCTTCAAAGGTGGCGCCGACGACGGAATCGTATCACAAGGCGGTTCACCGACAGGATACTTCCTGCGCAAGTACATTCAGGAAGCTACCAGCTTTGAACCGGGTAAAGAAGCTGTCAGCAAGCATCATTGGGTGATTTACCGCTATGCGGAAACATTACTAACGTATGCGGAATCTATGGTCAACGCTTTCAATGATGTCAATTACACAGATGAGACTTATAAGTATTCTGCTCTGTGGGCTATCAATGAAGTGAGAAAGAATGCCGATATGCCGTTGATTCCTTCCATGGGAAAAGAAGATTTCCTTGAACGCCTGTACAATGAATGGCGTGTAGAGTTTGCTTTCGAAGATCATCGTTTCTGGGATGTACGGAGATGGAAGATTGCCGATACTACCCAGCGGGAACTATACGGAGTAAAGATCGAGAAGCAGGCGGACGGTACGTTCAACTTCTACAAGAACCTTTACGAAACCCGTAACTGGAGAGATTGCATGTATCTGTATCCGATCCCTCAAAGCGAACTATACAAGAATACAAACTTAAATCCTCAAAACACAGGATGGTAATTAATTGTCTAATCTAATATTTAAAAGATATATGAAAAAGTTATATAGCAACACGTTAATGCAACTGATTCTTGCACTGTGCACATTCAGTTTTGTAGCATGCCAGGAGTTTGACATCGACTCACAGCCGGAAGGTCCTCTCAATATCCAGATAGATGCTTTGGAGTCTTATACTGCTTTGGCAACTTCTCCAAGCAATGTAGTGTTCAACATCAGCTCCAACACTCCCTGGACGATTGAAAGCGACCAGCAGTGGTGCAAGCCGACTCCTTCGATGAGTGCAGCCAGTTCATTGGTGTCGGAGATTGTGGTGACAATGGAAAACAATACAGGAAAGAAAGCACGTACAGCCAAACTGACTATCAAGGCAGAAGGCGTTGAAGGCACCAAGGTAGTTACTATCAAGCAGGCTTCGAAAGAAGATTTAGTAGTAATTCCTTACGACCAGATTGTGCCGACAGTAGGTGGAACCATCTCTTTCAATATTGTGTCAAACAAGCCATTCCAAATAATTCCTTCCACACAGTTTGTAGAACAAATCTCTCCGGCTTCGGGCGATGGTAATGAAGATGGCAACAAAATTCCCATAACCATCACAATACCAGAAAATACAGGAGGTGTAAGAACAGCTGAAATCACTGTCAAGACAGAGTTTCAGGAGAAATCATTCACCATTACACAAGACGGTATCATCATCGAGCCCAAGAATGAAGAAGAAAAAACCAACCAACTGAATGGCATGGGCGGAGAGAAAAACATCGAAATCAACTCCAGCGTAGAGTGGAAAGTAGAGGTTCCTGCCGAATTTAAGGAATGGCTAAGTGCCGAAGCTGATGGTAATAATCTGACGCTTAAAGCAGGATACAACAATTTGTTTATTACAAGAGTGGGACATGTGTTGCTTTATCCCAAGAGCAATGTTCCGGGATTTGAAGGTGTACCCGTTGAAGTGAGACAGCCTAGAAATATGTGGGCAGACGGAGCCGAAGATATTGACCCGGAAACAGGATATGCAACCATACGAAGCAATGCGCAAAATAGATATGTGCCCAACTTCTCTTATGGAAAGGGGAAAATCGTTTGGAACTTTGAAAGCGTCAATATGCCTGCCGGAACGGATGGATTCCTTTACCTGAATGGTGACACATGGCACTGGAATGGTGCAGCAAACGGTGCAGGTTGGATACAAATCAGAATTTATCCGCAAGATTCAACAACAAAATCCAGTTTTAAACTTCACTACGACTGGACAGCTGAAGAATTTACGCTGGAAGAAAGCATGAACGACATCAAAACCATTGAGTTAGATACCAAAGTTGATCCGGAAGACGCGACAAAAGTAAACGTAACATTCTCTATCAACGGAAAAGTATACTATTCCGGTAAGAAACACAATGCCTTTGACTTGGATGGACATAAAGGCGTAATATTCTATTCCGGATTCAGCGGTCCATTCTCACCGGAATGTACCATCGTCTTTAAGTCGTTAGACTATGAAGTTTATGAATAAATGTGTAAACAATAACTTGAAGTGTTTATGAAATCTGATAAATTACATAAAATAGCCTTCTTAGGACTTTTCACACTACTGGCAGCAGTTCCTGTGTTGCAAAGCTGTGATGACGATGAGAAGCAAAAGGCTGTCGACCTGCGCTACCGTGTAGAAGACTCATATCTACTACCCGCCGACGGCACAACCGATGAACTGAGCGTCACTTTCCAGGTGAAATCAACCGATCCATGGGAAATATTCGGAGAAAACAAAGGTGACTGGTATGCCATTTCACCAGCCACGGGTGATAACCCGGAAAAGACATACGATGTAACCATCAAATGTGAGGAAAATACCAGCTTGGACGATCGTACTGAGGTCATTAACATCAAGAGCGATTATTGGACCGGTAAAAAATTCACACTGACTCAAAAAGGTACTGCCTACTTAGAGTACGAAGGAGTGGATATGATTGAAAAAAACGGAAATGTGCCCGAAGTGTTCAGTGTGCTTAGCAATCAAAAGTGGACAGCCAAGGTGACTGATGGAGAAGAGTGGCTTTCCATCAGTCAAGGAGCTTCCGGAATGGAAAACGGTACAGTGGAACTGAAAGCAACCCCCAATACCGGTGCCATGCGTTACGGAGTGGTAACTTTATATGACCGCAATGGTGACAAACAACAGGAAGTGAACATCACCCAAGATGGTGTACAGATTGAACCCGCACAGCCCGAAAACGGCAAGTGGTATGAAGTGGAAGCTGTGGGCGGAAAGCTGACTATTCACGTAGTAGCCAATTCACGCTGGGGAGTTACGAAAGAGATTCCGTCAGACGAAACATGGTATGAATTTGAGCAAACCGAATTTAATGGAAGTGCCGATTTGGTTATCAATGTAGCAGAATACAGCACTAGCTCTTCGGTACGCAACGGAACCATCATTCTCTCTTCCCTCAGTGATGAAGAAGGAATAGAACCGGTGACTACTACCATACGAATCAAACAAGCCAGTTCAGAATCATCAAGAACTACCGTGAACGAAGAAAACAGAGAGGTGAGCGGAGATTATTACTTTGGCAGCCAACTGATGCCTGGACGATATAATATCTACATCGGACCGTTCAACGGCAACATGAATATGTTCTTCATGATTAATGCCACTCCGTGGACCGAATTCCGTTGGCACGTGGCAGGCGGAAAGAGTGACCTCAGCACTACTCCATGGAGCCAGAAAGTATTTAGCGGTGCAGCCGGAACGGTGAAAACACTGGATACGAATGCTGACAATAAGTTGGGATGGAATATCCTGCAAGAAGAAAATGAAACCGGTACATGGATTAGGGTAGAATGGTACCTCAACGATGAGTTTATCATTTCCACTATCTCCGATGGTACCCAGGACTGGAAAGTACCAGGAAATATTCTTGTTGAGAAAGGTGGACAGATCATGGTGCGCTGCAACGATGGCACACTGCCGCTACGCAAATGGGAATACATCGAACCGCTGAAGTGGGGCGAATAGCCAACGTAACATTGACAAAGAAAAAGTACCTGCCTGTACAAACTGGCAGGTACTTTACTACCAACGTAAAATAATGAACGAACCAAAAAAGTTATGATGAAAAGAAAAATATTACTTATACTGAACATGGCAATCATCGGATTTTCCACTGCTGCCTGTTCGGATGATGAGACCAATTACATCACTCCGGAAAAGAAATATCCGCTCACTGCTTTTGCCGTAGCAGTAAATAATGTGTCAGCGAATACGACTTCCTATTATCATGGGAAGATAGACCAGACAACCCACAGAGTGGAAATCGGTACGATCGAGGATGCCAATACCATCACCGGCGTAGACTATACGCTAATGAGCGATGGAGCCACCATCTCACCGGACCCGGCAACATTTGTACACAACTGGAAAAAAGAGCAGACAGTGACCGTCACCACCGAAGACAATCAAACAACGACCTATACTATCGTACTGACCAAGTTTGACGACACCATGAAGGACGTTCTCTTCATGGACGAGTTCGATGTGGACGGCAATCCGGACCCGACCAAATGGGTACTCTGCCAGAAAGCAGGCTCCGACTGGAACGACGAAATGTCCGAAAGTTATGACCAGGCTTACGTAAAAGACGGCAGACTTATACTGAAAGCCGAAAAAATAGGTGATGAATACAAAGCCGGCGGTATCGAAACGCAAGGTAAGTTTGACTTCACCTTCGGACGGGTGGAAGTAAAAGCCAAAATCACCAGTTACCCCAATGGCGCATTCCCCGCTATCTGGATGATGCCGAAGAAATATATCTATGACGGATGGCCGAATTGCGGAGAAATCGATATCATGGAACATGTGAAACAGGAATCCGCGATCCATCATACGATACATACTCACTACACGTATGATTTGAACATCAAAGATCCGTCCAACACCGCACAAGTAACTTGCAATTATCAGGACTGGAACATCTACGCTTTAGAATGGAGCGAAGACAAACTGACTTTCTTCGTCAATGGACAGGAGACTTTCTCTTATTCAAACCTGAAACTGGAGAATGAAGCAGAAATGAAGCAATGGCCGTTCACAAAAGATTCTTCATTCTATCTCATCCTGAACATGGGATTAGGAGGAGACAGACCGGGCTCATGGGCAGGTCCTATCGATGATGCCAACTTACCTGCCATCATGGAAATTGACTGGGTAAAAATAACCAAGTTAGATAAATAGGTTTTAAGGTAGGAGCCAAGGTTTTTAGGAACTTCTAAAGAAGGAGGAATGGAAGTATAGAGACTATTCAAAACTTTCATTCCTCTATTTGTTTTCGGGTATTAAATCTTTTTTACTTATTAAACATGAAACATTTATTATACGCATTATTAACGGCTGTAAGCATTTTATTCACTAGTTGCGGACCCTCTTCCAATACCAACACCCCACAGGAGCCCAATGTGCCTCAACCGCAGCCTCAGCCCCAACCGGAAGTCACCCAGAAAGTAGTTATCGGTTACCTTGCGCTTGACGACTGGGAGTTTGAAAATTTATTTCCTACGATAGAATGGAAATATCTGACGCATATCAATGCCAGCTTTGCAAGGGTAAAAGCAGACGGCACACTCAACATCGAGCCTGTCCGGAAGAGAATTGAAAGTGTACGTGAAACGGCTCACAAGCATAATGTCAAGATTCTGATATCTTTGGCTAAGAACAGTCCGGGAGAATTCACTACCGCCATCAATGATCCGAAAGCCAGAAAAGAACTGATACAGCAGATTATTGCATTCACTAAAGAATATAAACTGGACGGCTTCGACATCGATTATGAGGAATATGACAACTGGGATAAGAATTTCCCCTCATTATTGGTTTTTGCCAGAGGTTTATACCTGGCAAAAGAGAAAAATATGCTGATGACCTGTGCCGTCAACAGCCGCTGGCTTAATTACGGAACCGAATGGGAGCAATACTTCGACTATATCAACCTGATGAGTTATGACCGGGGAGCGTTTACCGATAAACCGGTCCAGCATGCTTCATACGATGACTTTGTGAAAGACCTCAAATACTGGAATGAACAATGTCGGGCATCCAAAAGTAAAATAGTGGGAGGACTTCCTTTTTATGGATATTCCTGGGAGGAAAGTCTGCAAGGCGCAGTGGATGACGTTCGTGGAATCCGCTATAGCGGCATACTCAAACATCTTGGAAATGAAGCAGCGGACAAGGATAATATAGGCAAGACTTATTATAACGGCCGCCCTACTATAGCCAACAAATGTAAGTTCATCAAAGAAAACGACTATGCCGGCGTGATGATCTGGCAATTATTTCAAGATGCCCACAATGATAACTATGACTTAAAGCTCATAAACGTTGTAGGCAGAGAAATGATGGAATAGACGAGATATATCGCTTTCTCTTATGCAGAAGACCCTATCCTGTTGTGCTTTTCACCTATTGTTATCAGATTTTTAATAGGAGATCTTCATCGTTCCACTCGAGTGATCTGATCTCATCACTAGAGTGAACAGATTTCTCCACTCTAGTGGCAAGATCGTTTCACCCGGGTGGAACGATGAAGATGTCGGTAAGAAAACATAAGTATATAGGCTTGATATGGCAAAGATATAAGGTATCCGAGCTACAAAGTACCTGTTATTTGAAACTGATATATGAGATATTAACCCTCAAAGGGTAGTCTGTTTACCTACTTACGCAAGGAAAGGGAATGAGAGATGCTTTGAAAAAGGAGGAGAGATAAGCTAAATTGAAGGCATTTTGCGTAGAAAACAATGAGAGATACCTTATAGAAGAAGTATCTCTCATTGTATATCACACTGATTATATGCTATTTACCTCATATAGAATGAGAGTATGAGACTAATATTTATTTTTTTATTTCTAGTATATGTTCCTAAGTCCAAGTTATTAATGCGATTTACTTATCCTGCTTCCTATAAGCGGAAGGAATCTCTCCTTTAATAGACTTGAAAACCTTACTGAAATAACGCAAAGAAGAGAAGCCGACCACTTCGGAGATTTCAGTAATGTTCATGGTAGTAGTAGTAAGTAACACGATTGACTGCTCAATGCGCTGCTTATTCACATAGTCTACAATCCCCATACCCGTGATGGCCTTCACTTTATTGAATAATAACGAACGACTGATACACATATTAGTAGCTATAAACGCAACATCCAGATCCGGATTACTCATATTATCCGCAATCAATGTATTCAATTTCAGCAGGAAAGTCTCATCCGCATTACTAAAGCTCACTTCCTTATGCGTCAAGAGCTTATCATCTTTATATCTTGCCCGTATCTGTTCGCGCTGCCTCAACTGATTATGAATCAATGCCAGCAATCCGTCTATTTCGAAAGGTTTCGGCAAAAAGGCGTCCGCTCCAGTCTTATAACCGGTATACATATTCTGAGAATTATGATAGGCGGTCAATAAGACAAAAGGAATATGGCTGATATCCAGATTAGTCTTCACTTCCCGGCAAAGTTCAAACCCATTCATCCGGGGCATCATGACATCACTGATGATAATATCCGGCAATCGGTCTTTGATCTGTTCCAATCCCTCTTTCCCATCCTTGGCAACATATACACGGGCAAAATAATTACTCAGCGTTTCTTTCAGATAACTTCGCAGTTCGGGAGTATCTTCGACCACCATCACTGAATATTTTTTCAGGAAGGTATAATCGATTCTATCCGGTTCATTCACTTCCACGCCTGTAGCTGCTTCCACAGAAGCCGGTTCCAGCTGTCCGCAAGTATCCGTGAATAAGGGTAGTTCAAAATAAAAGATTGCCCCTTTTCCCGCTGCATTCGAAGCGCCCACTCTTCCTTTATGGTGTGTGATGAGACTCTTCGCAT
>OHBE01002914.1_pt1 | contig 11714 bp, 11 predicted proteins | sample 1577231 | NCBI WGS metagenome assembly OHBE01 (sample SAMEA3541506, study PRJEB24748) | human gut metagenome | biome: human gut; feature: human-associated habitat; material: faeces | place: China | collected 2012
ATTCGGAACAGCGAGGAGGCGACCCGAAAAGCGGAGGACGAAGCCGCCCGGGTACGGGCCCTTGCTAATAATCCGCCCAAGATCGTCGAGGTGGACGGCATGGCCTATTGGGCGTTCTATGACCTCGAAACGCAGCAGTACGTCACCTCGGAGTTCCGGGCCGACGACGGCACCATCGTACAGCAGGTGGAAGGTGCAGACGTTTCGCTCGATGTCAAGGGCGGAACGATGTACGTTTGCAGCGAACTTACCTCGCTGAATATTGCGAGCGCCGAGAACTCGACGAAGCCGTCGATCATCCGCTTCACGTCGGGAGCTACGGCTACGCAATTCTCATACCCGGAGAATTTCAATATCACCGGCTGGACGAAACCCGAGGAAAACAAGAGTTACACCATCTGCGTGCTGTTTGGCGCAGGAAACATGACCTACGATGAATAGCCTGCTGTACTACTACAACAACGTGCAGAAGATGGCCGCCTACCGGCAGGGCAAGCGGATGCAGTGCGGGGCTCTCACGGCGCAGGGCGGATTCTCTACAACTGATCCAGCCTTGCGACAAGTGCCGTGCACTATTAAGTGCGTGTTTATACCTCGAATTGTCCTTGAGTATGCTCAGACTATTTTCACTACTACGACTGGTAGTGTATCTCCTCGAATAGATCTTACTTCTACGTCTAAACTTCAAATTTTTGTTGGTATTACGTCAAATGTTATACCAGTTGATTTAGATAAATTATATAACATAGTTTTTGTAGTAGATACTAATATCCAATCTGTCTATGTTAATGGAGAATTATTGAAAAATGCTGAATATAGCATATCTTCTCTTGCGGAATACAGCATTGGCAGCAAGAATAATAACAGCGACAGATTTCAAGGCGACTATCTCCTGCACCAGCACTTCAACTACGCCATGAGCGCTGACGAGGTGAAGGCCCTCGACAACAACGGCGACCCGATGGGGTACGTCGTGCCGAAGGCAAAAAGGGCCGGACTACTTGCGGAATACCTGCCGCAGAATCTGATGTACGGTCGGGACGACAAGACGATCGCAACATCCTGGCTCGACGGCGCGAAGCAAATGCCTTTGTCGGACGAGTACATGGAGCCGCTGTTCCAGTCGATCGGCGGTTACGACATGGCGGCAAACGGCGCGCCGGAGATCCTCTACAACGAATAACAAACAGCAATCGCTATGCAATACGCAAAACTTGAAAACGGATATTTGATCCCGGCTCCCGGCGAGGTGCGGCAGGGCGGGATGGTCATCATGAACCCCGGGCCGGAGATCCTCGGTCCGATGGGGTACAAACCCGTGGAATACACGGAGCGCCCGGAGATCACGACGCCGGGCAATGAACTACGGGAAGTTTACGCCGACAACGGCGATCGCATCACGGTGACATGGGAGGAGTACACCCCGGAGCCGGCGCCGTATGTCCCCGAGCCGATCCTCGACACGAAGATCAGGCAAGTGGCCATGTTCGCCACTATGGCGGTGAATACGATGTCATTATCCGACGAGCAGTCGCTGAAGATCAAAGACCTGCATCCCGAATGGTCGTCGTTCATCGGCAAGTCGCTCACCGCCGGATTCAAGGTGAAGCATGGAGAAAATCTCTACAAGGTCCGCCAGCAGATCGGCGAGGTACTGGAGAATCAGGCGCCGTCGGAACTTACCGCCGCACTCTACGAGGATATCAACGAGACGGCGGCTGGGACGCTGAAGGACCCGATCCCGTACAACGGGAACATGGAACTCTTCGAGGGCAAATACTACTCGCAGAACGGCGTGACCTATAAGTGCACTCGCTCCACGGGGCAGGCGGTGTACCATGATTTGAGTGCGCTTGTGGGTATCTACGTTGAGAAGGCATGAAGAACATCATTACAAAGATCGTCGGCTGGCTGAACCGGATCCCCGCTGACAAGTACAAGTACAAGCACCAGGCGCTGGGAGCGGACATTGCGGCCGTCGTTCTGCTGGTGCTGGTGGCATTCGTCCCCCGATGGCTGGCGCTGACGGCCTCGGTCATTGCGGTGATCGTGGCGGCTGTCGGCAAGGAAAAGGCCGACGCCAAGACGGATCTCCGCGATATCGTGGCCACCCTATGCGGAGGCGCCGTCGTGTGGCTCCCTTTCCTGATTGCAATCCTGATTGTGTAGTGATATGTTCGACATCCTCCTCGATACATTCGGGCTCGAGGCCATCGTCCTGCGGCAGGCCAATAAAATAAAAAACAGAATGAATATTGATAAAAGAAGCTATATCAAAGGAAACTAAATGATATAAATTGAAAGCGCCGGAGGATAAAAATACCCCCGGCCTGTTAGTAGTCCTCTTACCTACGTACTAACACAAAGGCGCCTAACCGCACGACCGGGGGAATACCACCATCGCGGTTGGGCGTTTTTTTGTGTTGTAAAGTACGTAAGTAAGAGGATGCACAAAGATACGGATTTTAATTGAAAAGCAAAATGAGAACACCGATTTCCTATTACGGCGGCAAGCAGACGATGCTCAAACACATTCTGCCGCTGATACCATCCCACAAGATCTACACGGAGGCATTCTGCGGAGGCGCCGCAGTGCTATTCGCTAAGCGACCGGCCGAGGCCGAGGTGATCAACGACATCAATATGGAGCTGACGAATTTTTATTGGATGGCAAAGGTTTACTACCCGGAATTGAAGGAGCAAATCGAGAAGACGCTGCACAGCCGGGACATTCATGCCCACGCTGGGCACATCAACAGCTACCCGCAGTTCTTTACGCCAGTCGAGCGCGCGTGGGCCGTCTGGGCGCTCTGCAAGATGTCGTTCGCTTCGATGATAGATGGAACGTTCGGGTACGACTTCGGAGGTATGATGCCCAAGAAGTTGCGCAATGCGAAGGACGAGTTTACGGAGCAGCTATGTACTCGACTTGAGCGGGTGACGATCGAGAACCGCAATGCGCTCGATGTTATCGCCTGCTACGATGCGCCGGAGGCCTTTCACTTCGTCGATCCTCCCTATGTGAACTCTGATTGCGGTCACTACGAAGATACGTTCAACGAACAGAATATGGATCAGCTCCTTCGTCTGCTCGAAACGGTGAAGGGAAAGTTTATGCTAACGATGTTCCCCTTCGATATGATCGATCGATACGCCCAACGCAACGGGTGGATCATCCACCGCATTGAGCGAACTATTAGCGCCTCGAAGTCGAGCCGTCGCCGACAGGAGGAGTGGATGGTTTGTAACTACGAAGAACGAGCGCAGGGATCGCTGTTTTTATGACAAAAAAATACCGTTCGAACGTCGTTTGGTTGTCGTTCGAACGGTATTTTTACGTGCGTGCGAAATTTTCGTCGCATTTCGTTTTGATCACGCTAACACCTCATTAGTCGCTTTTCGTTTTTGTAAACGTCACATTTCGTTTTGTCGATTATAGAGAGGCCTCCTTCGAAGGAGGCCTCTCCCTTTTTTTCTCTATGCCGGCTCCGCCCGGTGTCAGAGCACGGGCTTGATCTTCGGGGGCATGATCACCACGAAGGGCGTGCCGTTGCCGTGACACGTCGCCACGACCCGCACGGCCTTCACCGCCCGCGCGGGCTTCAGGATGGCGGCCCCGGCCGCGAGCTCCCCTGCCGGCTCGAAGTGCGCGCCGTCGTACGATACCTCGGCGTAACCGGTGGTGAAGAGGTTTTTGGTCAGGTGACTGTACCCGGTCTGCAGCACCATTTCGCGGCAACGGACCGGTTCCTCGAAAGAGTAGAGAATCCAGTCGCCCTCGCGGCAGGCGCGCTGCGTGAAGGAGTAGCCCCGATAGCTCTCGGCGTTGGCGAAGGGCAGGCGGCCGCTCTCGGGCATCGACGAGGTGATCTTCACCCGGGGGGTGATCGTCCGGTAATAGGAACGGTCGGCCACGTAGGGGCTGCGGCCCGTGCCGCGGCGCGTGAAGAAGCGGAAGAGGTGCGGTCGGTCGGTACGGACGGGACCCGTGTAGCGGAACTCCTCGCCCGGACGGTCGTCGCGCACGTAGAAGATCTCCGACCCGTCGTCGGCAGTCACCGTGTAGACGCCGTCGCGGCACACTAACCGGGGCGGGAAGAGCCGGTAGCGGATGCCCATGGCCTCCATCCGGGGATAGTGTTTCGTGCGCAGTTCCTCGTAGTAACGCTCCCAGCCGTCGCCGTTGCCGCTCCATGCCAGACGCGCCAGGGCACAGACACGCGGGTAGAGCATGTAGTCGAGGTAGTCGGGCCGCTCGGGCTCGTGGGCCGAGTAGAGCTCGCTCCAGAAGGCCCCCTGCAGCCCCGCGACGTGGCGCCGTTGCTCCTCGCTGAAGCCGACTCCCTCGAGGTCGAACGAGTAGACCTTCCGGGCGTCGAAGATCCCGGCCCAGTTGTGTCCGGCCTCCTCGGGCGACTGGCGCATGTCGAAATAGAAGTACTCGCCCGGCATGACGATCGTCGGATAACCCTTTGCCGTGGCGTCGAGGCAGGCCCGGGTGTTCTCCCACCCGTGTACGCGGGTGTCGCGCGAGAGGTTGCCTGTGCGTACCGCCTCGTTCCATACGGCCGTGCGCTTGCCGTGGTTCCGCAGGATCGCGGACATCCGCTCCATGAAGCGGTCCTCGAGCCGGTGGGGATCGTCCATCCCCTCGCGGGCCATCAGCGCCTGGCAGTCCGGGCAGCGTATCCATTGCGACATGTCCACCTCGTCGCCGCCCACGTGCACGTATTCCGACGGGAAGAGGTCGCAGATCTCGCCGAGGATATCCTCCAGCAGGACGTAGTTCTCCTCGCGGGCCACGCACCAGGCCGATCGGTCGTCGTATCCGGCCGTGAGCGTGGTGTCGGGCGTGAAGCGGCAGCGGATCTCGGGATGGAGCGTGGCGATGGTCCGGCTGTGGCCCGGGAGGTCGATCTCGGGGATCATCTCGATGTTGCGCACCGCGGCGTAGCGGATGATCTCCCGCATCTCGTCCTGCGTGTAGTAGCCGCCGTATTTTTCGTCGAGTTTGCCGTATACGGGCCGGATGGGCGAATCGCCGCCGCGGAATCCGCCCACCTCGGCCAGCTCGGGGTGCGACTTGATCTCGATGCGCCACCCCTCGTCGTCCACCAGGTGGATGTGCAGCCTGTTGATGTTGTGCCAGGCCAGCAGGTCGATCTGGCGCTTCAGCGCCTCGGGGGCGATCCACGTGCGGGCGACGTCGAGCATCATGCCGCGGTAGGCAAACTTCGGGGCGTCTTCCCGCACGCCGCACGGCAGCGTCACGGGCCCCTGCAGCCCTTCGCGGGCATAGATCTCGGGCGGCAGCAGGCGGAAGAGCGCCTGCAGGCCGTTGAACACGCCGCCGTAGTCGGCACCGCGCACGGTGATGTGGTCGGGCGTGATCTCCAGCCGGTAGCTTTCGGCCGCGGCCTCCGGGGCCGGATCGATCAAAAGCGACAGGACGCCGTCGGCGGCCGCCTGCCGCTCGACGGGGCATTTGAGGTATTCGGCGGCATATTCCGCCAGCGGGAGCAACCCTTCGTCTGCCACGAGGGTCATGGAGGGTCCGAGCGTGAACTCCCCTCCGGTCGGCGTCAGGGGGGCGTCGGCCGGTTGGGCATGGGCCCCGGCTGCAAGGCAGAGGGCAAGGATCGTAAGGCGCAGTTTGGTCATGGGTCGTGATTTTTTGCTTTTGCAAAGATACGTTTTTCCCGGTGATTTGCTAACTTTGCCTGACTGTTATGCAATTTGTCATGGAAGAGAACAAGGAGAAGAAACTGGAGGCTGCGGCGCGCCTGCTCGAGGTGATGACTACCCTGCGCCGGGAGTGCCCGTGGGACCGCGAGCAGACGTTCGACTCGCTGCGCAGCAATACGATCGAGGAGACCTACGAACTGGCCGACGCCATCACGGCCCACGACATGGAGGCCATCAAGGAGGAGCTGGGCGACCTGCTCCTGCATGTGGTCTTCTACTCGAAGCTGGGCGAAGAGGCGGGAGCCTTCGATTTCGGCGATGTGGCCAATGCCTTGTGCGACAAGCTGATCTACCGGCATCCGCATGTCTACGGGGAGATCCACGCCAACACGCCCGAGGAGGTGCTCTCCAACTGGGAGGCGCTCAAACTGCGCAAGAAGAACCGCAAGAGCGGCACGCTGGGCGGTGTGCCGCGTTCGCTTCCGGCGCTGGTGAAGGCCTACCGCATGGGCGAGAAGGCCGCCGGCACGGGTTTCGACTGGGAGCACAAGGAGGATGTCTGGGCGAAGGTCCGGGAGGAGATCGCCGAGGTCGAGAGCGAGATGCGGTCGGGCCGCAAGGCCGACCTCGAGGGGGAGTTCGGCGACCTGTTCTTCGCGCTGGTCAATGCGGCGCGCCTCTACGGCGTCGATCCCGAATCGGCGCTGGCACGCACGAACGACAAGTTCATGCGCCGCTTCAACTACATGGAGGAACATGCTGCTGCCGAGGGACATGCGCTGCACGACCTGACACTTGACGAGATGGAGGCACTCTGGCAGCAGGCCAAAACGGAGGAGTGATCCTGCGACGCTCCCCGGCCTGTATGACATATCTTCGGCGCCGAGCGGCGTGCCGGCTCGGCCCGGTTGCCGTGCCGATGGGCCTGATCGCGTGAACGGCCGCCGGCGCAAAACGAACGAAACGACGACGCAAAGACAAAAACAGATAAGTTATGGCATTGATCAGAAAAGTACGCGGGCATGAACCCGTGATCGGAGAGAACACCTTTTTGGCCGAGACGGCCGTCGTTCTGGGCGATGTGACCATCGGCCGCGACTGCTCGATCTGGTATAACGCCGTGCTGCGCGGCGACGTGAACAAGATCGTCATCGGCGATCGGACGAACATCCAGGACGGCGTGGTGCTCCATACGATCTACGACAAGGCGAAGCACCCTTCGCAGACGATCATCGGCAACGACGTGTCGGTGGGCCACAACGCCGTGGTGCACGGAGCGCGGATCGGCGACCACTGCCTGATCGGCATGGGAGCCATCCTGCTCGACAACGCCGTCGTTCCCTCGGGCTGCATCATTGCGGCCGGGGCGCTTGTGCTCTCTAATGCGCAGCTCGAGCCCAATTCGCTCTATGCCGGCGTGCCGGCCAAGCGCATCCGCGAGGTGACGCCCGAGCAGCGGGACGAGATCGTGCTCCGCACGGCCCACGACTACATGCACTATGCGTCGTGGTTCATGGACGAAACGCTCGAGGAGTAAAAAACGAAGGCCATGCGCGCGTTGTCCCGCTATTCGGACGTGGTCCTGAACCTGCTGGTCGCCGTGGCGATCAGCCTGGTCGTGAACTTCTCCTACCTGCTGCTGGTGCTCGTCGAACAGAGCAGCGAGACCACCTCGTCGGGCGGTCCCGGGCATGAGCAGCGGGTGTGGGAGCGGCGCGACGAGGGTCGGCTTGCAGTGCATGCCGACGGGTACGGCTACCTCGTCTATGCGGGCGGCGACAGCGTCTATGTGCCGCCGCAGAACCTGCGCTGGCTGGGACTCGAAGACGGCGACCGGATCCGGGCCGACATCCGTCCGTCGCGCCGCTCGGGGGGGCATCCCGTGTTGAAGGAGGTGCGGACCCGCAACGGCGAGGAGTTCGACTACAGCCGCCTCTACAACCGTCCGTCGCAGTGGACCGAGCTGCTGCTGCAGCTGCTCTTCTATCTCTTCATGTCGTTCGTGCTGCTGACGATCCTCACCGATTCCCACCGCCGCTACTCGATGCGCCGCTACATCCGCAGCTGCCTGTGGAGCTGTGTGGCGGCCGTTGTGCTCTATTGCGTGGCGCCCGTCACGGAGTGGCATTCGGGCCGGGTCGTGCTGAACTTCATGAGCGGGCGGATGTTCGACTACATGCTGCTGCTCAAGTGTTCGTTCGCACTGGTCGTGTCGCTGCTCTACAGCCGGCTCTATGTGCTCATCTCGCAGCGGCAGCTTGTCGAGGTGGAGAACGAGCGGCTCAAGAACGAGAACCTCACCACGCGCTACAACATGCTCGTCGGGCAGATCAACCCCCACTTCTTCTTCAACTCGCTCAATTCGCTGGCGATGCTCGTGCGCGAGAAGCACGACCAGAAGGCCCTGACCTACATCGACCAGCTCTCCTATACGTTCCGTTACATCATCCAGAACGGACAGAGCACGCTCATCACCCTCGGCGAGGAGCTGAAGTTCGCCGAGGCGTACAGTTACCTCTTTAAAATAAGGTATGCCGACAAGCTCTATTTCGACATCGAGGTCGATCCGGACTACCTCTGCTGGCGCCTTCCGGCCCTCTCGCTCCAGCCGTTGATCGGCAATGCCGTGAAACACAATACGATCACGCGCAGCAATCCGCTGCATGTCTCGATCCGTGTCGAAGACGGCCGCCTGGTCGTGTCGAACCCGCTGCGTCCGAAACTCGAGCCCGAACCCTCGACCGGCATCGGACTGGAGAACCTGCGCAACCGCTGGCAGCTCATCACGGGCCGCGATATCGAAATTGACGACTCCGACGGTACGTTCACCGTGCGGCTGCCGCTCGAACCCCCTGCCGCACGATGAAAGCACTCATTATCGAAGACGAGACCGCCGCGGCGCTGAACCTTGCCGCCGTATTGCGCCAGGTCGCCCCCGGCGTGGAGGTCGTGGCCACGCTTGAGAGCGTGGCCGAGAGCGTCGAGTGGCTGCGCGCGAATCCCCAGCCCGACCTGCTGTTCATGGACATCCACCTGGCCGACGGCGACTCGTTCCGCATCTTCAAGTCGGTGGAGGTCACCGCACCGGTCGTCTTCACCACGGCCTACGACCAGTATGCGCTCGAGGCCTTCAAGGTGAACAGCATCGATTATCTGCTCAAGCCGATCAATGCCGACGACGTGCGGCGTGCGCTCGAGAAGCTGCGGCGGCTCACCTCCGGCGAGCGGCTCGACTACGGCTCGCGCGTGCGGACGATGGCCGCCCGGCAGTCGGAGGAGGTCTTCCTGGTGCATGTCCGCGATCGGATCATCCCCCTGCGGCGCGATGCGATCGCCTACCTCTACACGGCCAACGAAAAGGTCACGGCCTGCACCTTCGAGGGGGAGGTCTACCCGATGGACCGCACGCTGGAGGCCTATCAGTCGCAGCTTCCCGAGCACGACTTCTTCCGGGCCAACCGCCAGTTCATCGTCGCGCGCCGTGCCGTGAAGGAGATCGCCGTGTGGTTCGGCAGCCGACTGACGCTGCACCTTGCGGTCAATACGCCCGAGCGGATCGTCATTTCGAAGGCCCGGGTTCCCGAATTCAAGGCGTGGCTGCGGGCGGTTCGCCCTGCGGAATAGGCGGTTCGCCGGGCCGAATGGCCGTTTGGCCGACCTGCCGGTCCGTATTCTGTTTTTCGGTGCTACTTTTGTATCGGAGATCCCCGAATTAGGAATGTTTCACTAAAAGACAGACAACCATGAAAAAGACGATTTTTGCAGCCGTTGCCGCATTGTGCCTGATGGCAGGAGAAGCGGTTTTCGCACAGACCGAGTCCGCGTCGGCTCCCGCAGCCGCACCCAAGGAGCGCCCGACGCTCGAACAGATCGCACAGCGCAAGACCGACCGCATGGCTGAACGGCTCGAATTTACCGATGCCCAGAAAAAGCAGGTCTATGAGATCAACCTCCAGCAGCTGAAGGAGATGGAGGCACAGCGCGAGGCGATGCGCAAGGCCCGGGAGGCGCGTGCCGAACAGATGAAGTCGATTCTCTCGACCGAGCAGTTCGTCAAGTGGGCGCAGATGCAGCAGCGCCCGGCCCCGAAACACCATCGGATGCACGGCCCGAAGGCCGGCAAGTCGGGTTGCGGTCCCGCCTGTCCGAAGGCCGGCAAGCCGGCTCCCGAAGGCCTCTGTCCGCGTGAGGGCCGTCCCTGCCCCGAGGTATGCCCCGAAGCCGGTGAGTGCCCGAAGGCCAACGGCGAAGCGCCCCGCGGCAAGGCCCGTCGCGGTGCCGTGAAGGCGGCCCAGAATCCCGAGGAGTAGCAAAATCCGGCAGTTTTTTCCGGAATACGATCCATGCGAGGGTGCCGGTCCGGGCGACTGGCACCCTTTTTTTGGCGATTCACCCCCTTCGGGGAACAAGATTGCCGCGAAACCGTTAATTTCGCGGGCGCAAGCAAACAAGCAAATACGTTAACCGAATGATGAAAAAGACACTGCTGACAGCCCTCATGGTGCTGTTTGCCGTTGCCGCCTTCGCACAGAAGGGTTCCGTCACGGCAACGCTCGTGGATGCCGACACCGGCGACGAGGTGATCGGTGCGGTGCTGACGCTGACTCCCTCGGCGACACCCGACAAGAAACAGTATGCCACGTCGGCCTACAAGGGCCTCATCTCCTTTCCGTCGCTCAGCTACGGCGAATACGGGCTTTCGATCTCCTTCCTGGGATACAATACGCTCGACACGACCTTCCGCGTGTCGGCCCCGAAGGTGAACCTCGGTGTGCTGCGCCTCAAGCCGGGCGTGCAGATCGAGACCGTGGTCAAGGAGGTGAAGTCGATGCGTACCTCGCAGAAGGGTGACACGGTGAGCTACAACGCCGGGGCCTTCAAGGTGACGACCGACGCCGATGTCGAGGGACTGCTCAAGAAGATGCCGGGCATCACCGTCACCGACGGTACGGTCGAGGCCCAGGGCGAGGAGATCAAGAAGATCTTCGTCGATGGCAAGGAGTTCTTCGGCGAGGATGTGACGACGGCCATCAAGTCGCTGCCGGCCGAGGCCGTGGACCGAGTCGAGGTCTACAACAAACTCTCGGATGCGGCCGAGTTCTCCGGTATGGACGACGGCGAGGGATACAAGGCCCTCAACATCGTGACCAAACCGGGCATGCGCCAGGGCCAGTTCGGAAAACTCTATGCCGGCTACGGTTACGACTCGGAGGCCGAGCCGCACCACAAATACATCGCCGGCGGCAACGTCAATATCTTCTCGGGCGACAGCCGCGTGTCGGTGATCGGCCTCTTTAACAACGTCAATCAGCAGAACTTCTCGTTCGAGGACATCCTCGGTGTGACAGGCAGCAGCGGTGGCCGCGGCGGCGGTGTGGGTCAGTACATGATGCGCCCCCAGAGCGGTGTGGCCAAGGTCAATGCCATCGGTCTGAACTATTCGGACACGTGGGGCAAGCGCGACCAGGTGTCGTTCCAGGGCAGCTACTTCTTCAACAGCACCAACACGACGAACCGTTCGACGGTAGACAAGTGGTACGAGGACCCGATGGCGGTCGATACCCTTTCGACGCTCGGCTATTCCGATACGCGGAACTACAACCACCGTTTCAACGGCCGCCTCGAGTGGAAGATCTCGGACAACCAGAACCTGATGATCCGCCCGAGTTTCAGCTACCAGTCGAACGATCCGTGGAGCACGACGCAGGGCTGGCAGTACGGTGAGAGCGGTTACAGCCGCACGGACAACTACAGCAACAGCCTTTCGAGCGGCTACAACCTCCGCACGTCGGCCATCTACCGGGCCAAGCTGGGCAAGGACGGCCGGACGATCACCCTCAACGGCAACGTGAACTATTCGGACCGGACGAACGATTCGGATTCGTGGTCGAACCAGTTGGGAAGTCTGCCCGACCGTCCGGCGATCGATCCCGAGACGGGCGAATGGGATCCGACCGACTATTTCCTGCCGCGCTATCTGCGCAACCTCGCTCCGTCGAGCAGCTACAGCCTCCGCGGTGAGTTCACCT
>OHBE01002918.1_pt1 | contig 11698 bp, 8 predicted proteins | sample 1577231 | NCBI WGS metagenome assembly OHBE01 (sample SAMEA3541506, study PRJEB24748) | human gut metagenome | biome: human gut; feature: human-associated habitat; material: faeces | place: China | collected 2012
CCTATCTTCCGCAGACACCGGAATTTCCAAAGGATGCCACCGTGCTGTCCTACGCCCTTTCCGGCGATGAGGAGGACTGGCAGGTGCAGAGCAACCTTGTACAGCTCGGTATCACCGAATACGACGCAAAAATCGACACCCTCTCGGGCGGCCAGCGCCGCAAGGTTGCCCTGGCAAAAGTGCTTGCGTCCGATTTTGACGTCCTGATCCTCGACGAGCCGACAAACCATCTCGACAATGCGATGCTCTCCTGGCTCGAGGATTACCTGAAAAATTACCGCGGAACCGTCTTTATGGTCACCCATGACCGTTATTTCCTGGAACGGGTGGTAAACCGCATCGTAGAGCTTGATCATGGAAAATTGTATTCCTATCCAGCAAACTATTCCCAGTATCTGGAACTCAAAGCCCAGAGAGAAGAAATGCAGCTTGCCACAGAACGCAAACGTCAGAGCCTCTACCGCAAGGAACTTGCATGGATTCAGCGCGGTGCAAGAGCAAGAAGCACCAAACAGCAGTTTCGTGTCAACCGGTTTGAAGAACTGAAAAACAGCGAATATGTTCCGGATAACAGCAAAATGGAAGTATCTGCCCTCTCTTCGAGGCTTGGTAAAAAGATCATTGAAATCGAAAATATTTCCAAATCCTTTGATGGCAAAGTTCTGGTCAAGGATTTCAGCTACAATCTTCTTAAAGGAGATCGCGTTGGCATTATCGGACCAAATGGTTATGGAAAATCCACCCTTGTCCGCATGATCTGCGGCGTTCTGGAACCGGATTCCGGAACAGTTGTGCACGGCGATACTGTCAAAATTGGCTATTTCTCACAGGAATCCTTTATCGGCTCAGAGTGCGATCCGTCCACCAAAGCAATCGATTACATCAAGAGCATTTCACAGGAAATCGATACTCCAGAGGGCAAACTGACTGCTTCCCAGATGATGGAAAAGTTTTTGTTCTCCTCCGACTTGCAGTACACCGAAATCGGACGTCTGTCCGGTGGCGAGCGACGCAGGCTCTACCTTCTGCGCGTTCTGATGGAAGCTCCAAACGTTCTGGTACTGGACGAGCCGACCAACGATCTTGACATTGAAACCCTGTCTGTATTGGAAGATTACCTGGAAGAATTCCCTGGTGTTGTTATTGCGGTCAGCCACGACCGTTACTTCCTGGACAAACTGATGAACCATGTTTTTGTGCTTGCCGGTGATGGCCAGATCACCCATTATACCGGTGGTTATGCTGATTACCGCGCCGATGTTGCCGCACAGGAAAAGGCAAAAAAAGCTGCAGAACCAGCCAAAGCTAAAACGACCCAGGATGGCAGAAATCAGCGTGAAAAACTCAAATTCTCCTTTAAAGAGCAGCGTGAGTATGAGCAGATTGATGAGGTCATTGCCTCTTTGGAAGAAAAAATCCAGCAGACTGAAAAGGATATCGCTGCAAATTCCAGCGACTACGGTGCTTTGCAGGAACTGACCGAGAAAAAAGAACAACTGGAAACAGAGCTTGCCGAAAAGATGGAACGCTGGGTTTATTTGAATGACCTTGCAGAACGAATCGAGGCACAAAAGAAACAATAATATCTTGCTTTCCGGCTATTTTTCATGATGGAAAAGGCTTTTCGAGGTAATCTATCTCGGAAAGCCTTTTTTGTTCGCAATTTGTGGACTATTGTTTTCTATTGGTTGACAAACTATGTCTTTTATATTACAATTATCAAAAAATATCAAAAAGGAGCACATCATGAAAAAACATCATCGTACTATTCGAATTATCTATTTCACTGTGCTGATTCTCGGAAGCTTTCTTGTGGGAGTTATGATTTCTGCCTTTAACCTTGAGGGAACCATCAGACAGGTTGTATACTGGGGATGGATCGCCTTTATTCTGATTTGTGCGCTGCTGATTAATTTTCTGTGGCAAAAAAAACTTTTTAGAAAAATCAGTGATCTGACCCCCACTTTGTATCGCGACCCTGACCTTTACATCCAGCAAATTCATGAGCTTTTGGACGATATGCGTTCCAAACCCCTGCGTCAGCTTTTGACTATCAACCATGCAGCAGCCTTGTGCTGTAAGAAGGACTATACAGCCGCTCTTTCAATGCTTGAGCAAATTCCTTCAGATAAGGTTATTTCCGTCTATCGTCCTGTTTACTGGGCAGATCTTGCACTGACCTATTTTTATCTTGGAGAAGAAGAAAAAGCTTCCCAAATTATGAAGGATCAGCAAACAACCTTCGCAAAATGGAAAGATTCCAAACATCTGGGCGGCACTTTGGCGGTGCTTCATATTTTCGACCTGCTCTCACAAAAAGAATTTGGACAAGCACAGGAAGCCATTGATACCTTGCGCCCACGCTGGGAGGACGAACATAACGCAGAAGATTTCGACCTCTTGCAAAAACGCTGTCTGCTGCAAAAATAATCATAACATAAAACAAAAGGTACAGTCAAAATTGACTGTACCTTTCTTTTTGTCTTTTATTAAGAGATTATCTTCTCTGACCAAAGATGGACATGATATCAAATGGCATATCATCGTCATCTGGCTGTTTGTAAGAATCGTTCTCTTCTTTTTCTTCCTTCTTGGAAGTATCAGTGCTGGAAGCTGCTTTGAAACGGTAATCCGGAATATCAAAGTTTTTGTCCAGTTCAAATCCGGTTGCGATAACGGTAACAACCATCTCATCGTCGAGAGTATCGTCAAATGCAACACCGAAGATGAGGTTAACGTCAGGATGAGCGCAAGCACGGATCATATCAGCAGCCAGGTTAACTTCATCCAGCTCGATATCGGAAGGAGCAGTAATGTTGAGGATAACTCTTTCTGCACCATCGATGGAAGATTCGAGCAGTGGGGAGGAGATTGCTGCTTTTGCTGCGATCTCTGCTTTGTCCTTGCCGCTTGCACGACCAACGCCCATGTGAGCGGAGCCAGCACCACGCATAATCTGGCAAACGTCCTCGAAGTCGAGGTTGATGAGTCCAGGAGTGTAAATCAGGTCGGAGATGCTCTGTACACCGTGTTTGAGAACATTATCTGCTTCTACGAATGCATTGAGCAGAGTGATCTTGGTCTCAGAAGCCAGACGCAGACGTTCATTCTGAATAACAACCAGAGCGTCAACATTTTCTTTGAGTGTTGCAATACCGCGCTCTGCCTGTTCCATTCTCTTTTTGCCTTCAAATTCAAATGGTTTGGTTACAATACCAACCGTCAGAATGTTCATTTCTTTTGCGATCTGTGCAACAACAGGAGCAGCACCGGTTCCGGTTCCGCCGCCCATACCGGCAGCGATGAAGATCATCTGACAGCCTTTGATTGCAGCAGCAATTTCTTCACGGCTTTCTTCCGCAGCTTTCTGGCCTCTCTCAGGAACTCCTCCTGCTCCACGACCTCTGGTCAGACGGTCGCCAATTACGATCTTCTGACTTGCTTTGGAATTTTTCAGTGCCTGTGCATCGGTGTTAATGGAGATGAAGTCCACACCCTGCATTCCGCCTTCGATCATGCGGTTAACAGCGTTACCGCCGCCGCCGCCGACACCAATGACTTTTATAGTCACTTCTACGCCATCATAATCGTTGTCGAGTTCAAAATTCGCCATCATCTTTCTTCGTTCCTCCTATACTTTATCTCCAGCATACAAGATGCAAGCTATCATCAAAATTCATCCTATACTTTCATATTCGGATTGAAATTTTATCAAGAACAATCTACTTAAATAAAATGTACATATATAACCTATCAGATTTTTGCAAATTTTTCAATAGATTCTTCGATAAAAAAGATAAATTCTAAAAATAGCAAATTCCTCTTTGCCGCTTCTGTGCTTTTTGACGAAATTTTTAATTCACAATCGGAGCACTGCTTGGCGAGTTGAATACATTTCCGCCGGTTTGCGTGCTGCCCGATTGATTTTGGGACTGCGTCTGATCCTGAGCCTGTCCATTCCCTGTCTGCTGCGTCTGACTGCCAGTTGACGGCTGTGCAGCGGAAGACTGGGTACCGGACGTTTGTCCCCCAGTGTTTTGGACAACTCCATTAACCTCGTTAACCTGTGGGGAAGCTTTTGGAATATCCGTCTGAGTTTGTGCCTGTGGAGCTGTCTGTTGTTCCGTCTCCTGAGTTTCTCCAGAGTCTTGCGTTTGTTCAGGCTGTGTGTCTGTTTGCTCTGCTGACTCCTGCTGACTCTGCTCTTCCGGCTGGGTCGCTTCACCAGTTTGTTCCTGCGTTTGCTCCTGACCGGTTTGTTCCGTGGATTCTTCCCCTTCCTGTGTACTTGGAGTTAATGTCTGCATCGGTTCAGACTCTTCACCGCCCACGATATTATCGGTAACAGGCGGTTTCTCCACACCAAAGTCATGGTAGGCATCTTCATTCTTCACCTTATCAATGTCAATCGACATGGTGTGCAGCGCCGGAGGATTGCTGAAATCAAGTGTTCCCTCTTCCGGAACATTTTCAAATTCCTCGTCCCCGCTCTCCTTGCCGTCCAGTACACCTTTGATAAAATGAATTTTATAATCCATATCGATGTTGGTTCCCAGCTTCATCAGAAGCCTGTCCTCAATCATGACTTTGATGTTCAGCATATCGGTAACATCATAATAGGTGATGTCGTTAAAATCATTGTTCTTCAGTTCTTGCTGCACGGTCTGCAACGCCTGAATCTGCGGAATCAGGTCAGAGTTCAGGTTGCTTGATTCCCGCACATAACTTCCTGTACTGTATGTTTGTCCGGTAATTCCCACAATTTGTGGTATCCCTTCAGACAATGCCAGCACACCGGTTTCCAGAACCTTACCGGTAGTGGAAAGAATTGCAAAACCTTCGTCGGTATAAACTGCACCTAAAATTTCTTCCTCTTCAATCTCAACCTTTAATGTTGTTGGAAACTGTCGGCTGATTTTGACCGAACGGATATAGGGCAGTTTTCCGACCAACTTCTTTTCTGCGTTGGAAATATTAATTTTAAACAGGCTCTCACCCTTTTCTGCGCCGATTTCATCCACAATCTGTGTCTCACTGTATACCGTACATCCGCTGATCTTGATCTTGTCCAGCTTGAAAAACACGGTATAGCACATGATAAAAGCGATTGCAAGACAAAATGCCGCAAGCAGGATATAATGCAGAAGGTACCGCCGCACCTTCCGAAAAATACGCCTTTTGGGCGAGCCGCGGGACTGCACTCCTGACATCGGGTGATCTCCTTTCCTGTTTATTTCTATATCCAAAAACCCGGATTCCGGCAGGCTGTCATCCTGCCGGAGGATTTCGTCGTTTTCTTTTCTATCGCTTATTCCTGACGGATGCAGGCACCCAGTTCATTTAAAGTCTGATCCAGATGCTCGTATCCACGAAGAACATGACGGATTTCTTCAATTACTGTTTTCCCTTCCACGCCCAGCGCTGCCGTCACCAGTGCTGCGCCGCCTCGCAGATCGGTACAGCGTACCCTTGCACTGTGAAGCCTCTCTACGCCGCGTACAACCGCCACTCTGCCTTCTGCCTTGATATCTGCGCCCATCCGACACAGCTCCCAGGCATGCTTAAAGCGGTCCTGAAAGATATTTTCGATAAAGATGGTCGATCCTTTTGCAGTACAGGCAGCTGCCATAACTGGAGCCAGTGCATCGGTTGGAAATCCCGGGTAAGGCATGGTCGAGATGCTGCTGACTGCCTTTAAAGGCTTATCGCATAAAACTGCAATTTTGTCTTTATCTACGGTCAGGCTGCATCCCATCTCTTCCAGCACCGGAAGCACTGCGCTCAGATGTTCGGGACAGACACCTCTCAGCAGAATTTCTCCCTTAGCCGCTGCACAGCAGCAAAGGTAGGTCACCGCTACAATTCGGTCTGGAATCACCCGATAGCAGCATCCGTGCAGTTTTTCCACTCCACAAATTGCGATGGTACCATCAGACAATATCCGTATTTTTGCTCCGCAGGCGTTTAAAAATCCGGCGAGGTCGGAAATCTCCGGTTCCCTTGCCGCATTGCGGATTACCGTCTCCCCTTCTGCCAGCACTGCCGCAATCATGATATTTTCGGTAGCACCGACGCTGGGAAACGGCAAGGTAATCTCCGCCGCGTGCAGTTTATCGGGAACACTGCATTCGAGGTAACCCAAATCCTCTTTAATCTCCACCCCAAGTTTTCTCAGGGAGGATAGGTGCAGGTCGATTGGCCGGGGGCCCAGCTCACAACCGCCGGGATAAGAAAGTTTTGCTTTTTTGCATCGTGCGATGATCGCTCCCAGAAAAACAATCGAGGAACGCATCTCTCGCATCAGCTTATCGGGGATATCCCAGGCAAAAGGTCCAACCGGTTTTACTGACAACACCTTTTGTCCGTTTGTATCCGTTTCCCAAAGGGTCTTGCATCCCAGATGCTGCAAAATATTTTCTGCAGCATGGATATCGGATAAATCTGGACAATTTTGAATCTCACAGCCATCGCACAGTAATGAAGCCGCCAGGATAGGAAGTGCCGCATTTTTTGCGCCATGAACCCATACCTCGCCATTCAGTCTGTGCCGACCGTCCACTATGTACCGAGCAGTATCCATTTTCACGCATCCTTTCTGCATGGCGGCAGATATGTTCAGGCATGAGCGCTGCCGCGGTTTTTACTTTACAAAGTATCCTATGCACAGGACGCCAAATTGGTACCTTTCGGCTCTGGTTTATTCTTTTTATCAAAAATCAGGGGATGTTTTGCTGATTTTTCCTATTTTTTGTTGCGGTAGACCCGCATCAGTTCTTCATAAATTCGTTCGTTTGCATCGATCATGCTGAGCTTCTGTGCGTTCTGACCCAGCTCTCTGAGTTTCTGTGGCTGGGATACCAGTTCTTCTACTGCCTTGCACAGACTTTCTCCAGTCAGATTTTTTTCTTCAATCAGCACCGCTGCGTTATTATTGACCAACACCATTCCATTATGGTACTGATGATTCTCCGCAACATTTGGAGATGGAATCAGGATGGATGCTCTCCCCGCTGCTTCCAGCTCCGAAAGGGTGGAAGCTCCTGCACGGCAGATTACCAGATCTGCTGCAGCAAGACAGTCATCCATATCGTTGATGTACTCACGGATATCGACATTGGGATTCTGTTCAAAGTTTGCACCCTTTTCCCGCAGCATCTGCGGAAAATCCTCTACACCATATTTTCCAGTTGCATGGATGTGGTGAATCTTTCCTTCAAACTCACTTCCCTTTTTGGTGTGCCATGCCATCAGGTCTGCCATCGCCTGATTCAAGCGGTGTGCTCCCTGACTTCCGCCAAACGAAACGATACAGATTTTATCCCCGACCGCAAGTTTTTCTCTTGCCTTCTGGCGATCTGCATAGACAATCGACTCCCTCACCGGATTGCCGACTACAACTTCTTTGCATTTTGGGTCAAGATATTTTTTTGCTTCCGGCACAGCCAGAAGGATCTCATCAACATATCGGGACAAAATCTTTGTGGTGACACCCGGGAAAGCGTTGGACTCATGGGAAACGGTCTTGATTCCCAGTTGAGCTGCCTTCCTTAAAATAGGACCGCTGACATATCCGCCGGTTCCGACCACCAGATCCGGTCCGAACGATTCAATCAGTTTTTTTGATCGTGCCGAAGCCGTAGTGAGGTAGAAAACCGAAGAAATGTTGTATTTGATATTAAACCAAGTCAGTTTTCGCTGAAACCCTTTAATGATAATTGGTGCAAAGTCAAATCCTGCCTGAGGTACCAGTTTTGCTTCCATTCCCTTGGGATTTCCTGCAAACAAAATCTGAACATCCGGCTGTTTTGCCTTGATGGTAGAAGCAATCGCAATTGCCGGATTGATATGTCCTCCCGTTCCACCGCAGGCAAACAATATTTTCATTTTTACCATTCCCTTCAGAATGTATTTTCGTATATTACCGCATCAGGTCACTCTTTTTCGTAATTGCCCTGCCGCGACACCGCAAGCAGGATTCCAAGCTCACCCAAAATCATACACAGCGAAGTTCCGCCATAAGAAAACAGCGGCAAGCTGATACCGGTATTTGGGATGGTGTTGGTTACTACCGCGATATTAAGCATCGCCTGCATTCCAATCTGGGTGGTGATGCCAACTGCAATCAACGAGCCGAAACGATCCTTTGCATGCAACGCGATGGTATATCCGCGCCAAATCAGCAAGGCAAACAACAAAATGATAATGCACGCTCCGACAAATCCCAGCTCCTCGCAGACAACCGCAAATACGAAGTCGTTTTGAACCTCCGGCAGATACAGCTGTTTCTGTCTGGACTCTCCCAGACCAACCCCAAGCAAACCTCCGGAGCCAATTGCCAGCAGTGACTGTCTGGTCTGATAAGAACCCCAGTCCATACTGGAAAATGGGTCTAGCCAATAACTAAGACGCACCAGAACGTGTGCAAAACGATCAGAGAAGAAGCCCCACATGGTAACAACCAGAGCAGCGATGCCGGCAAGTCCAGTAACACCAACCCCGATCAGATGTTGGATCTTCGCTCCGCCGACAAACAGCATCGCTACTGTAATACCTGCCATCAGCAAGGTTGCAGACAGATGCGGCTGCATTACGACAACCACTGCAAGTCCGCCAAATAGTACCAGGTAACGCAGTGTACCTTCCCATAAGCGTCCCATTTTATCCTGATCCTTTGTCATCAGATGGGCAAATAGGAAGATCAGTGCAAGCTTACCGATCTCTGATGGCTGAAAACTTAAAGGACCAATATAAATAGAACGTCTTGCACCATTGTAGGCATCAAAGAGATAACACGCCATACACAGAACAATCGAAACAAAATAAAGCGGCCATACAAACCTTCTCAGCCAGTGATAGTTTACAAAGGATGCCGCGATCATACCGGTAATACCGATCATCGACCAGACAATCTGTCTTCCGATAAAGTAAAAGCTGTTATCAAAGTCATAATATGCTCTGGCGTAGCTTGCCGAAAACATCATGACCAGTCCAAAACCGAGCAGTGCCAGCGTCAAAAGCAAAAACGGAACATCAAAATCTCCCCAAATGTACAGCGGAGGTACCTTATTGCCAAGGGTATGTTTGTTGACAGTACTGCCTTTGCTTACCCTCTTTTTGACTGCAAGCCGTTCCGAACGGCTGCTGGCTGTCGGTCGACTGTATTTTCTTTTCTGTCCAACCGCTCTGTTGCCCGGATAGGAAACGATGTTATTCGTCCTAGTCTTGACCGTCCTTCTTCCCTCTGTTGTACGTCCTCTCTGCAAAGCGGGGTGATCCTGCCGTTTTTTCAATCATTTCGCCGCCTTTCTTTCCTGTTTATAAAAGCGAAAGAACTGCAATCAGGCAGCCCAACGCTGTCACAGCCGAAAATACCACTACAATTTTGACTTCGCTCCATCCACACATCTCAAAATGATGATGAATCGGAGCCATCTTAAATACTCTTTTGCCGGTCAGCTTGACACTGCCAATCTGAATGATATCCGACATGGTTTCTACAACATATACGATACCGATGAACAACAGCAGAACCGGTTTGCGCAAACCGAATGCCAGCGCAACTACCATGCCGCCCAAAAACATCGATCCGGTATCACCCATAAACACCTTCGCCGGATGAAAATTCCAAACCAGGAAGCCCAGACAACCGCCAGCAAGTGCTGCTGCCATCAGGTCCATCTGGGTGAAGCTCTGGATTGCTGCAATCAGCATAAAGCCCATCGCTGCAACCATTGTTACCGAAGCTGCCAGTCCGTCTACACCATCAGTAAGGTTTACTGCATTGACTGCACCGATGATGATAAACAGCATCAGCGGGTAATAGAACCAGCCTATCGAAAACTCTCCGGCAAATGGAATCCACAGCAGATCATTTGGTGCAAAAATTCGCTCTGCAATCAGATAGATCACTGCAACAAGCAACTGCGCTGCCGATTTCTGCCAGGCTTTTAAGCCCAGGTTTCTTTTTTTAACTACCTTAATATAGTCATCCAGAAAACCGATCACGCCAAAACCCAGTGCCATCAAAAATCCGCCAACCAGATAAAAGGTTCCGTGACTGGAAGCATCCACCAGCCCCTGTGCGGAAAATGCAATGGTACACCAGCCTGCAGCACACGCTAAAATACTTCCGATGATAAACATGATTCCACCCATTGTCGGGGTACCCTGTTTGGATTTGTGCCATGCCGGACCAATATCCAAAATGGTCTGACCATAATGGAGTTTGTGCAAAAATGGAATCAGCCACACTCCAATCACCGAGGAGAGTAAAAATGCCGCCACCAGCGTCACCAGTAAACCGATAAAATTCATTCTTCTGTCAATCCTTTCTTTTGAAAGTGCTCCTTAGAATCGTTCGTACAGACGGGAAAGCACTTCCTCCAGCTTCATTCCGCGGCTTGCCTTAAACCACAGAATATCCCCCTCTTCCACCAGAGAGAGCAGTTCTTTTGTCATTTCCTCTTTATCTGTAAAGTACAAGATTTCTTTGTCGCCCCGTCCGCTGCAGGCTTCTCTCGCTCCCTGTGCCGCAGCAATGGACTGCTCACCAAAGCAGAAAATAATATCAATATCTTCCTGTGCTGCACACTGTCCTGCTTCATAATGTGCCTGTTTGGAGTAATCACCCAGCTCCAGCATATCGCCCATTACCAGAATCTTTCTGCTTGGTTTATCTTTTGGACGTTTCATGGAACCGAAGGTGCGGATTGCTGCCTTCATCGAGTCTGGTCCTGCGTTGTAGCAGTCTTCCACAACACAGATTCCGTTTCTCTGTACGACCTTCTGGCGCATACCGGAAGGCTTGTAGCCAGTCAGCGCCTTGATGATTGTTTCCGGCTGCATGGAGAACTCTCTTCCTACTGCAAATGCAGCCAGCGCATTGAGCACATTGTGGCGTCCAAAGGTCGGGATAACTGCCGGATACTCTTTTCCTTCATAAACAATCGTAAAGCTTGTGTGTCCGACTTCTTCCTGAATATCCTTTGCATGGACATCGCAGTCGCTGCGCTCAATGCCATAATAGATCTTTTTCATCTGTGGACAGTCAAGATCAGCCAGCATATCGTCGTCTTTATTGAGAATCAGCGGAGAACCTTCCTTCATTCCTTCTATTATTTCCATCTTCGCTTTCAAAATACCCGCGCGGCTGCCAAGATATTCGATGTGCGCTACGCCAATATTGGTAATAACCGCTGCATCCGGACGTGCACGTCTGGTCAGGTCAGAAATTTCACCAAAACTGTTCATTCCCATCTCGATTACTGCCGCTTCGATGCTGTTGTCCAGCTGGAACAAGGTTTTTGGTAATCCGACACGGTTATTAAAATTGCCCTGTGCAATCGAAACAGCGATAAATCCCTTAAATATATCTATCAGTAGCGTGCAAATTGCCGCCTTAGTTCCTAGAACTCTAAGAACGTTAGTAGTTCCTGCATTTCCACTTCCAGCTTTCTTGATATCTATTCCATAAAAGCGAGCTATTAATGTCGCTGGAGAGATATTTCCTATGAAGTATGCAGCAATCACCATGATGGTAAGCGGTAAATATTTCATTTATTGATCTCCCTTTTTCTCATTAAATAAGAATTTGATAGGTGTTCCTTCAAAATCATATGCTTCACGTAGCTTGTTCTCAAGATATCTCGAATATGAGAAATGCATAAGTTCACGTGAGTTAATATTGAATGAAAATAGC
>OHBE01002924.1_pt1 | contig 11674 bp, 10 predicted proteins | sample 1577231 | NCBI WGS metagenome assembly OHBE01 (sample SAMEA3541506, study PRJEB24748) | human gut metagenome | biome: human gut; feature: human-associated habitat; material: faeces | place: China | collected 2012
TCGGCAAAAGTATAATAAAATCTATCATTTCCAACTATTATCCCAGAATATTTCAATATTTTGTTCGTCTACATTCATTTTTCGCGATAAAACAAACAAATAATCAGACAATCTGTTGATATAAGCCAAAAGTTCAGGAGCAATCGCATAACTTTCGGGCAACGCCAAAATACGCCGTTCGGCCCTCCGACAAACGGTGCGGCACACGTGGCAAACAGATGATCCACGGCTCCCTCCGGGAATGACGAAAGCGGAAAGAGCAGGCAACGCCTCATCCAGCCGATCTATCTCTCGTTCAATCCTTTCAACATCTTCCGGCATAATAATACTACGCTGTTTCAGTTTTGTTTTTGTTTGATCAGTAGCCAGATGCGAACCGATGGAAAACAACTTGTGCTGCACGTCCAAAACAAAGTTTCGGTCGTTTTCATCACGCAGGTATGTATGCAGCCATCCCAAATGTGAGTTAAGCTCATCTACCGTCCCATAAGCTTCCAGACGAATATGAGTTTTCGGCACACGGCTTCCTCCAACCAAACTGGTCGTTCCCCGGTCTCCGGTTTTCGTATATACAAGACTTTTTTTCATGGTGTGTTTTGCTTAAATATTCTATTCATATAAGATTAACGTATAAAGGCTCTCAGAAGTTGACTACATAATGCTGTTTAAACTTTTTCCGGTCGAAAAAAATCAGCCCGACATCATACAGGTCGAACGTGATTCCTGCCCGTTCGTCTTCTTTCAACCGTCTCCACACATCCCTCATCGGTTTCGAATAACAGATTCCATGAACCACGAACAAGGACCCGGAAGACACGCGACCGGCACAAATATCAAATATTTTTTCCACTTCCTCCGGTTGTCGATATCGGTTCAGATAAAGGAAATCGACCTTCGTATCGGCTTCGAGCACAAGCTCCGACAAATTCGAGGCAAAAACATAACCGGCAGACTTTTTGGCAGCCTGCATGTACAAAGAAGCAACAGAGGAAGGACCCACTTCCACAATCGTAGCCGGTTGTATCCTGTTGACCAAACGGAACAGCAAGCGATTCACTTTTACATATCCTTTAATTCTTGCTTCCTTTCTTCGTCGCTTTTTCCCCTCACTTTTCAGATTGGCATAAGCATAATAAGGGCGCCGCTCATAAACGACATCGGTTATCAGCCCGAAAGCAAAAGGAGAATGCACACCGTATCCGCAACGGTGGCGAAAACGGGACAGCCAGATAAAAGGACGTTTCAGACAAAGTAGAAAACCCATAATACAAGTATTTCTTTTTCTTTATATATTCAGACACTTGTTCTGTTTTAAGAATAATCCGACGGCAAAGATATGCTTTTTTATCGAAGAATGAGGTTGCCTCATCCTTTTAGCGTGAGACAACCTCATTTTACAGGAGAACGTTTGCACGTCGCTTCTCCTACTTATCACAAACAACTATTGCAACCTGAACAATACGGGCAGTGTATACTTCACCCGCACTCGTTTCCCGTTCTGCATTCCGGGCTTCCATTTGGGCATTGAACTGATTACACGAATGGCCTCTTTGTCCAAATGAACTTCTACGCCGCGCACAACGACCGGATCCGTTATCGTTCCGTCCTTGTCGACAATAAACTGAACGATGACTCTTCCATACGCACCTATTTCCTGCGAAACAGCGGGATACTTAATGTGCGTACTCAGATACTTCATCAACGCCGACGTTCCACCCGGAAATTCAGGCATTACTTCCGCATGCACCACTATCACATCTTCTTCCACCTCTTTCGTCTCTACCACAGGAGGTATCCATAGCACTTCGTAGGGCTTACCCTCATCCTCGGAAGAAATCGTCATTGCGGTTTCCACCTCTTCGTCATTGGCAACTATATTGAACACGTCCGTCACTTTGGTATCCGGAGGGGGAGGCGGTTCTAACTTCTCTTCGGGATGGGTAATCGGAATAAGTACCTCTTCAAAAATGGGATCGTGGGCCGATGAATATGCAGCCAACTTTACATCTTGTCGTGTCCATTCGAACGAAACGAACATGAAAGCAAGCGCAACAACCACTCCCATTAACAACCAAGAACTCCGTTGATTCTCGATTGCAGCCTTTCTTGATTTTTTGGCTTCCATAAGAAATGTGTTTAAGTAATTAATAATAGAAAATATATAGTATATATACTACTTCTCATTCACTCATCACAAATCATTACCTAACTCATACTCTCGTTGGAATAAATATAGTATTTTCAATAATATGCTGCATACATCGACGGCATTTCTTTTAATATTTTGCGTTGTTTTGAACAAAATTTACGTAAATCTTCTAAACCGCTTTCTATTATATCATTATCCGGGCGATGAATGTAACATTTGTTACCGTTTATGGCGGGAAGCCAGCCTGAAAGAAGCCATTATCAAGAGGTTCAGCATTTCCCGGCATTTTTACACCTGCTCCGCCGAAAACATGAATATCGACGAATTGATAGAATTTCTGAAACGAAAAGGCAAATTCATGCCGTTGAACGATGGTTTCACCGTCGACCTGAATAAAGTTTGCAGCGACTATTAATAGCTCTCTTTTCTTCGTGCGGTGTTTGCTCAAGTATAATACTGCCGCAACAAAGTTTGAAATATTGATCATACCCTTTATCCTAAAACTTATGTCAGTAGCAGTTTCTATTTAAAGAACTATTCGTCTTTCGTCTCTGTTTTATTCGTCTGCCGTTCGAGAGACGAATGGAACACGAACGGCAGACGAATAAATTTCTACTATAAAAACAATTACTTATTGCGATAAAAGGAGCTAAGTATTGCGATGAAAAGTTTGAAGACAATGAAGAAAATAAATATCAGAACCGAGGATTACAAATATATGCCATAATACAAATACATCTTTCAATGATTGTATTGCAAACGGCACTTTATCGTACTGCGAGAAGCAGAGTAAATACTTCAATTATATTAAAAAAGAATGTGGTGAGGGGTCTTTAGCTATTCAAAAAAAGCGAAAGGCTTTCGCTTTCATTCTCCTTATCCAATCTTATTTGTTTACTCTGCATTCTATGATATTTGCTTTATCTGTCAGGAGGAATGCTCTGCGACAGTCAAGATTTGCATGGTGTTCGCAGATTTTCGGAGCATTTTCTAATTGAGAATGTCCAAATATTTGGTAAACATCGGGAAGGTGTTCCTTAGAATGAATATGCTCTGTGTCGTCCGCCCATACCAAAGAGCCATATTCCGCATCACCTCCTCGTACGGAGGTAACATCCATAAGGGCATCACTAATATATTTAACAAATAGTTTCTCATCTTTCAAGTTATTGTTGATTGAGTCGCATAACGAAAGGATGTCTGTTTCGAGCAACGATGGGTAATGTTTCCTTACCCAACCAACTAACACTCCGGCGTGTGAAAACAAGATTTGCCTATCTGATATTTCGACATTTGCAACCAACTTAAACAAAGATAAGCTCTCCATAAAAATATCATGTATCTCTTTTTCATTCAGGGTATCTTTTCTGCTGAACGCATAGTCATTATCAATATAGTGTATATCATGGTTTCCCAATAAAAGAGTAACGGAAGAGGAGCGTTTTCGTTTGTATTCAAGTATCTCCCTAAAATTTGCAAAAGCTTCTTCGTTCGAGATATTCTCAATTTCATTATTATAAGGATCAAGATAATCTCCAAGGAATATGACAGGAATATCAGGATAGCTTTCAACAGCCTTTTTCCAAAAAGACCGTCCATGGACATCTGGAATAATCAAAAGAAATGGCTTTCCCTGTTGATCATTACTCTTGATGATTTTGTAACGGGCAAAGGCCAGAATGGTGAATATAACTGCTAATATGGTCAGCACTAATCTTTTCATTGTATTACATCATAAAAATCTAAAACCATACGGATTCGAATCTATATTTCAAATTACTGGTGGCAGGTATACTTGAGTTAAGCAATCGTCTAGGGATATTGTTCAGTTAAAAGAGCATCTATGGCAGTGCTAATAGCTGATAATCCGGAAGGACGAGGGGCATTTTTATCCCGAACTCTCCCATTCTTATCTATGAGGATATAGGTAGGGAATCCACCGGAAAGTAACTTGGCAGCAACTTCAGCAGAGAAGTCTTCATCAAAGAAGTAATTTTCTCCTGTCAATTGTTCTTTTTGCAGGATGCTAACCCAAGCATCAGCTTTGGATGACAGACAAAGATTCACAAATACAACTTCTTCTTTTGCAAACAGTCTGTGGAGTTCTCTCGCAGAAGCCATCTCTGCCCGACATGGACCACACCAAGTTGCCCACACATCTACATATACAACTTTCCCCTTATATTGTTCTTTCAATAAATATTCTAAATCAAAATCTGAAACTTGTTCGATAGAGTCCTCAGCAGTCATATATAAAACATCTTTGGAACATGACAAGCCTGTTAGATTTATAGACACCACCTTTGAGCTCTTTGCGAATAACTTGTCATATACATTGGCACATAGAAATAGTTCCTCTTTCAATTCAAACCGTGTAGAAAGAGACTTGTCATAAAGCCGGTAAAGCATTATATCGCGAGCCAAAGATTTGGGCATCGTTAATATCTTTCCCAAAGCATATTGCTCCGCAGATTTCACATCATTTCTTTTAATACAATCTTTGAACTTCACATCCTTTGCGATCCACTTGTTGTAATAGGTATCAAGATGATACACAAACATCATATTCCGAAAATTATCAGCATCATAAATATCAAAAATGTCTTGAGTAAAGAATCCCAGTTCGTCTTCATTGGATTGTCCTGAATAGCCTATAGCATAATTGGATAGAGTGAATAACGCCATATCTTTCATTAGCTCTTGTACCCAGGGAGAAATTTCATGAACAGCAGAATAACTCTTAATAGTATCATTTAAAAGGTTGATTTCTTTCTGGAATAGAGCCATAAAGCTATCTAAAGGTGCATTCAAATTCTCTGCAAGCGGCTTATAATTAATCACACCCACCAAATCATCAAATAATCTATTAAACTCAGCACTACGAGTTCCATTTTTTCCCACAAAGCGAACAGACTTAACCCCCTCATACCTGAACTTCTCAGCATCTATCTCAAGAAAAAGGGAATCCTCCGGTTCCACAAATGCATTAATGAACTTTCCATGATAACTTATGGTGAAACTATGCGCCCAAAACATCTCAAACTCTACATGAAAAAGGCCTGTAGAGTCGAGACGTACAGCAAATCTATCATTCTCATCAAGAGGATTACAAGAAATCACAGTAAGCACTTTAGGGCTCTCGTGACTTTGATTTATCACTCTACCGTGAACTACAGCTTTTCTCTTTCCATACTCGGAGTTATTCGTGCCGGCCCAACATTCCACCGCGCCCAAAATAAAGACGACAAAAAATACTGCTCTTGAAATAAAACAAGCCATATTTTAGAGTTTTAGAAGAAACATGGTGGCAATTTATTAAAAAAGTCTTAAAACAACAAACAAGAAAACGAAAATATGATTTGCGTGAGATTCAAATGGCTTTTTTATTTTATAATATCCCATTGCCAAATGTGGCATCCACCAAAATGCTTGTTTCAAAAACGGACTGTTTATAGACTGCCATTACTATGAGTTGCTGAAAGATGACTTTGAATGTCAAATTAAATAAAACTAAAATAGATTCAGAACATAAAACTAAAATCTTTCTTCCGTGAAGTATTTAACCGTCCAATCTCCAGCGCAAGCGTTTTTTTTAACTGCCCTGCCATAAAATCTAAGAATGGCTGGTTGGTTTCTTCATCCTGACATTGGCGCAAGGAAAGTATATATTCTTCTCTATCCTCTTTGAATATCTTAGTCGGGAAAAGATGATAGCAAAATTGAATATAGTTCATCAACAATCGAGCAGTTCTGCCATTGCCATCCACCCACGGATGTATGGTTACTAAATTAAGGTGGGCATTAAAACTCAATTCATACTGTTCCCGAAATGTTCCCACGGTCTTTTGCTTCTCTTGCAAGATAGCACAAAACTCTTCTATCTTAATAGGCACTTTCTGATAATTCATGTAAGAGTGTCCGCCGACACCAGCCGTAACACCACACAGACGAAATTCACCTTTGGAGGAATCGAAAGTCCCACCCATTACGCTGTGTAAACTGCCTGTGGTACGCATCAGCATGGCATTTAATCTTTGCAGAAAAGCAGGAGTTACCGGTACAGGCTGGAGAGCTTCTTTTTGGGCTAGTTCATACGCTTGCTTCAAATCTTCATTCATCAAGTGATACACCAACGGTTTTCCTTTTGCCGTCAGCCCCTCATCAAAGAGCAGTTGGGTATCCAATTCGGTAAGCGTAGAGCCTTCAATGGCTGTGGAATGGGTAATAAGAGAATACAGGTAGTACTTATGGTAGTCCACCGCTTCATTGATACCAAGTTGCCGAAACTTTTGGTATAACTGTTCTATCTCTTGCCAAACACCTTGTTCCATTGCTTTTTATTTAACAGGCTTTATTTGTTTTCAAAAGTAGTGTATTTACCATGTTCAGCCAAAGAAAATAATGAATTGCTGCTATATTTTTTGCACGTGTAGGGAAAATACAAGCAAATAAAAGTGAAGTTCCTGATAATCTAAATGCTTAGCTTTTTTTGTTACCAAAAACGTATAATTCCATTCGTGACGGTAAATATCCTTTCCTCTATTCCCGTGGTATGATTATGTAGCCAGTATAACGCTCCTTGGGGGACATTGTCGTATTCGATTTCAAATCCCGTGGCGGTTTGTCGCCCGAGAGATTTCCAGCCTTTCAAATCGTGATAGAAGAGTTCATACTCGTTATCAGGGTATATTCCGTTACCGTCACTTCTCGGAAGGCAGATAATTTTGGATAGATTGACAGGTTTACTAAAATCGACACAGAATGATTCTTTGCCTTGATATATATTGCTAAGGGGGTTACCGTCAAATACTGCTTGAAATATAGAGTCTGATTGTCCTTGTATGAGTTTTCCCTGGGAGTCAAAAAAGTATAGTTCTGCAAACGAGAGCGGATGTGGATGAGAGATTCGCCAGTAGCGATATTTCTTGCTTGTATTTATTTTTTCTTCACAATAGGTTGGTGTCTGAGAGACAGAACGGAGAATGGTGTCCGGGTGCTGGAAAGAGGGTTGATTGGAGGCTTCAAGTATAAGATTAGAGAGCATTATATTGTGATTGTATAAATTTCTGTTCGAGGGATATTTTCTTGTTAGCATCAATTTTTGTCGGTTATTGGTGTCCGGAACAAGATGTTTTACTTCACCTTTTAAGGAGAGGATAAACGGATAGTTGAAAGGGGTGAGTTTTTTATCATGGTAATAAGCGGGTAGGTATACTAGATTTTACCCATGTCATTGAATTTGACAGAGGCATGTGCTATGTACCCGATAGCGATAGGGGTCCATTTTAAGTTATTGAAAACACATAGGTAAGCGTAGTCGGAAGAATTTTTTAAATACTTGGGAACATGGATGGAGACATCGGTCGTTTGGAGGTACTCGTTGCTAACATCCAAGAGAAACGGATTTTTGAAGAATTCGGGAATATATTCTGTGGTCTTGCTCTTGATTAGTGGATGACGAGAATATGTTTTTCGATATACTTTAGCTGTTTTGCGTTCGAGGGCTCCGCTGATTTCTGAATTCTTTGATTCCGGGGATATGATTTTATTCCAGTAATGATAACCGTTACGATTCGCGTAATCTGGGATAAAGTCGATGGCAACGGGCAAACAAGATGCTCTTGATTTGAAATTTCTTTGAGTGGTAATATGTTGACAATCTCTGTAAATATCTTGACGGAGTAATTCTTGAATAAAATGCGATTGGAAAGAAGTTGTCGCTTCGGAAAACTTTAGGGCATATTCCATTTTTGTTATTGTGTACTTGACATCATCACTGAATAATAATTCTTGTAGGGCCTTTGGCGAGAGATGTAGGGAGTCTATCCATAAATCCGGTCGTTCGTTTGCGAAACGGTACGGGAGGATGTATTCGAGGAATAGATCAAACGGGATGTCTTCCAGCCAAGAATACGAATTTAGATTTTCAAACGAGCGGTCGATATGTCGGATAAGAAACTCTGCCTTGATGTTTTGCACGTCTTCCGTTTTGTTGGCAGTATGGCGGAATTGATCTATGTGAGAAAGAGATATGTCCAGGGTTTTCTTGGTAAAATAAGATGCCGTCGTGTCGGCATCGATCCTTTCCCGGCAAGCGTTTATTAACGAACCTTCCAGCGTGTAGTGTTCCGGCATATTCTCGATAAGGAAAGTCGCTGCCTGCAATTTGAGACTGTCAGAAGGATTTTGAGAATAGTGGTAGAGCACTTTTTCTAGTTCACCTCGATTTTCTCCTGCGAGTTTCAAGGCGTTTTCCAGTTCGGCATTGTACTGCCCGCATGAGATGAGGAACGTGCAAAAAATGATATAGATGATTCTTTTCATGACTTGTTGTGTATTTTTTTCAAAGATAAAGAGAATTAAAGAGAGGGGAGGGATATTTGGGTTGCTTGTGGGTTGCAAACTTGACTTGTGGGATGGGATTATCGTTGTTATCCCCTGCAATGGAACAAAAAATGTCATAATATACCCCTGCAATGAAGCGAAATTCATGAAAATATACCCCTGCAATGAAACAAATTACTATATTTGTGTTTGAATCATAAATAGATAACAAAATGTTTGAACGATCGATTTTGAAAGATTTGCGGCAATGGGCGGATAATCCATATCGTAAACCGCTGATATTGAGGGGTGCAAGACAAGTTGGGAAGACTACTATTGTCGGGCAATTCAGTCGTGAGTTTGAAAACTACTTGCCATTGAACATGGAGAAACAAGAGGCCAGACAATTGTTTGAATCGACGGATGATGTGAAACAGCTCTTGCCGATGTTATTTCTCTATTGTAACGTGCAGCGTTCCCCGGGACGTACCCTGATATTTATAGATGAAGTGCAAGCCTCTCCGCATGCAGTTTCCATGCTTCGTTATTTTTACGAGGAAATGCCTGAAATACACGTGATCGCTGCCGGGTCGCTACTTGAAACAATGCTTGATCGTCACATCTCTTTACCCGTGGGTAGGGTGGAGTACATGGCGTTGCATCCTTGCTCGTTCATTGAATTTTTGAATGCCGTGGGAGAAGAACGTTTCGTGCCTTGGTTGCAAGAGATGAAACTTCCTAACGCTTTCCACGATCAGCTTGCTCGTCTCTTCAACACGTATGCTCTTATCGGTGGAATGCCAGAGGTCGTGGCTCGTTACGTGGCCAAAAAAGATGTGGTAAGTCTATCTGCGGTTTACAACCAATTGCTTGTCGCTTATCGTAACGACGTGGAAAAATACGCACGAAATAATTCTCAGACGTCAGTCATTCGTTATATTTTGGAGGAGGGATGGGCTTTTGCGGGACAAAGTATCACATTGGGGGGTTTTGCTGCTTCTGCTTATAAAGCTAGAGAAACAGGCGAGGCTTTCCGAACGCTTGAGAAGGCTTTGTTGCTCGAATTGGTTTACCCGACTACCGGAACCACGCTACCTCTCGTTTCCGACTTGAAAAAGGCTCCTAAGCTGATATGGCTTGATGCGGGGTTGGTGAATTATGCGGCAGGAATCCAGCGAGAATATCTTCTGAGCAAAGACTTGAATGACGTGTGGCGTGGTATGGCTGCCGAACAGATCGTGGCGCAGGAGTTGAAAACTCTTTCTAATGATGTAGGACAGAAACGTCATTTCTGGGTACGGGCTAAACGAGGAAGCTCGTCAGAGGTTGATTTTGTTTACCTGTATGATGGCATGGTGATTCCCATAGAAGTGAAGAGCGGGCATAACGCTCACTTGAAATCGTTGCATCAGTTTATGAACGAGACGCCCCACGATGTGGCAGTTCGTGTTTGGTCCGGTAGTTACTCCGTGGATGAAGTCTCCACGGCAGAGGGAAAACGCTTTCATTTGGTGAATCTTCCGTTTTACATGGTCGGGATGTTGAAAGAGATTTTAGAAAAATGTATGACAAAATGGGGTTGAATGGGAGAATAGGAATGCGTGGAAACTCGCTTGTAATTTTTTTTTACCAAGAAATTCTCAACATACTGAATTTTACAAACAACAGTTTGCTGTCAAATCGAACGGTTAGGATTGTTTGGTAGTGTGGCACGTGGAGAATAGGTCTGAAATGAGCGTGTTAGATCGTCTTCGGTTCTTCACGATGAAAGCTGAACAAGCTGTTGAACGTACGAATGAAATTACCAAAATGTTTTTCCCGGTTATATTTGAAATTGTGAATGATTATACAGGATTTTTTGGAAAATGAGTGATAAAAACCGCCGTCCTGCACTGGACGGCGGTTTTGTTTTATATAAATTTCTCCCGGTTTCGGGTTTTGTTCAGTCCGAAGATGATAAAGAGGACAGAGGCGATCAACATATTCATCCGGCAATGGAAGACCGTGTTGAAAAATATCTGCGGGTTCTTATCAATGGGGACATCGTAGGGATTCAGGAAAATATTCCATTGGCTATCCCCGATAGCTCCCTGTATCATGGAGAATAACAGTCCGATAATGATGATCACCACGGAAGTCCCGTTCCCGTTTTTGATCATCGTGCTTAACATGAATGAAAGCGTACCGATGAATAGAGCCGGAACCATGGCTTGCAACGTCAGTCCCATTGGGGGAACTGACACGATGGCCAAATCCGTTAATAGAGCAAGGAAACAGGTAATCACAAAACAGATCACGTAAGAAATGATGAGTCGTAATAACCAGACCTTATAACTATAGTTCGGGATTCCGAAAATAATCTCCACGATCTTGGCGTCCTGATCGTTCTGTATGCCGAAACACATCGGGTAGAAAACCAACAGAATGCTCGGTAACATCAACATGGAGTATGCTGTTGCCTGCGTGATCTCGTCATCGCCTAGTAATTTCACGATCACCGTGATCACGTAAAAGGCGAGGGCACTCAACATGAAATATAGGAATTTATTCCCGAATATAATCTTGATGTTATATTGTACCAGCTTTTGTAGGGTTATCCAAAATTGCACCATAGTGGTTTGTGTTTCTTTATTGTGTTATAATTTGCTCTTTGTTCTCGATCTTCACGCTTCTCAATAGCCACAAGTAAGAGTCCTCCAGGGCCGGGAGAATCTTCTCGGCGGTCTCGGTGGGCTTATGCTCGCTAAGGCAACGTACTTTGATCATGTCGCCTTGGCGGATGTGGTGGACGATCAGCATATCGGACGGTAATTTCGCGAAATCCCGTACCGGTACTTCAAAGGTCCAGGTAACATCCTTGGCGATATTGGCCATGTCACTCGGTGTACCGTGGTATTTCAGAATACCCTTGTTGATCACGCCGACCTGGTTACAGGAACTGGCAATGTCCTCGATAATGTGGGTAGAGAAAATCACGATCCGGTTTCGGGACAATTCTACGAGCAAGTTTCTGAAACGGATTCTTTCCCGCGGGTCCAATCCGGCTGTCGGCTCATCCACCACGAGAATCCGGGGCAGGTTCAACAGGGTTTGGGCGATACCGATACGTTGTTTCATACCACCGGAGAAACCTCCGATCTTCTTGTCCTTGTTCTCGTACATATGCACGGCGGAAAGTACCTCGGCAATCCGGTTGTGACG
>OHBE01002939.1_pt1 | contig 11617 bp, 9 predicted proteins | sample 1577231 | NCBI WGS metagenome assembly OHBE01 (sample SAMEA3541506, study PRJEB24748) | human gut metagenome | biome: human gut; feature: human-associated habitat; material: faeces | place: China | collected 2012
TCGGGGCTACGCGCCCCGGCCGCGGGGCAAACCTGCGGTGTTTTTCATAGATTAGGGACCATGAAAAACGTGGCTGTTTGTTGCACTTCGATTTGGAATGTACATGTAAGCAATAGTACCATTTTGCTTGAAATATCTAAACTTACCGTCTTTCATTCCAAGATTGGTGTATTTTACACCATCTTTCACTTCTGTCATTGTTACTTTTGTTGCATCGGTAGCAAACGAAAGATAATTCTTTTGCGTAGAAGAAGGAACTAGAGTTTCTCTTCACCAATACGATATGTTGCTTCTTCATCGCCGTTTCCCTTAAGAATTACACCGATATATTGCTCATATTTTGCATTGTTAGCAGTATATTCGCCCGTGCGTGAAGGTACATATTTGCCTTCTGTTTTGCCTGTAACCTTGATAGGTTCCATAGTAGCGTTGCCTATTCTGTTCTGTACGGTGGCATTGGTAGCTACGTATGCTGTTAACGTAGAATTTGAAAGGTCTACATCAAAATCGCGTCCCATTGTTTTCAAGCCACTTGCAGGCAACTTAACAGGAATGTCGTAAGCATATGAATTATCATATGTGTTTAGCCAATTTATATGGTTTTGATATACTTTACTCTCGTAAACAGATTTCTTTAAGTAAATCGTTGTATTAGAGGGAAACTTTTTTGCTGTATACCCTAAAGTAGTGATAAGCTGTGGAGGAGTTGTTGGTAATACATATAAATTTTTAACATTGGTTTCTTCTATAATGTTGTAAGACCCCATACCATAGCTTTGATAATTACTTTCATGATATTTGCCGATTACTTCTACATTGGTAGGAATTGTAAGTTCTTTTAGACTTGGATTGAATGCGAAAGCACCTGAATATATCGTTTTTAAACTTGTTGGTAAAGTTATGTGTGTTAAATCGTTATAGGAAAGTGCACCTTCCTCTATGGTTTCTACTCCAGCAGGAACAGTATAAGAAACTCGGTGCTCTGATTTTGCAGGGTATGCAAGTAGTGTTTTCTTGTCAGCAGTAAAAAGAACATCGTCTATCAGTGTGCAGTTACATTTATCTGATTTAAGAATTATCTTTTTAAGATTTTTCATTTGGAGGAATGCGCAAACACCAATAGATGTTACATTTGAAGGAATGGTAATAGTTGTGCAGGCTGTATTATGGAATGTACCAAACCCTATGGTCTTTAAACTCTCTGGAAGATTAAGTTCTGGAAGCTTTGAACAATTAGAAAATGCTCCTTCGTTAATATTCTCTAACTCCTCATAAAACTTAACTTCTTTCAAACTGGTACAGTCGCTGAAAGCTTTTGCTCCAATCGTTTGTAAATGTTGTGGTAGGTTTATTGCAGGTAAGGTGCGGCAACTTCTAAAAGCATTATTCCGAATCTCCTTAATCCTATTAGACAATTTTACCTCTTTAAGCATGTCGTTAAAACTAAAGCAAGAAGAAGATATATAGGTTAGAGGACATTCTTCTGAAATAGTTAGCTTTCAAGCACCCTGCAAGCATTAAATGCTTCATCTGCCAAACTGTTTACGGTTTTAGGAAATGTAATCTCTTTTAGAGCATCACAGCTCTCAAAAGACCGAAAACCAATTCTTTCTAACTTTGAGGGTAATGCCACTATTAATTTTTCACAATCTTTAAAAGCATAGTCTCCAATTTCTTTTATAGTTTCAGGGAATAAAAAAGAAGGTAGGTTAATTGATTTAGAAAGAAACACAGCAGGAATGTATGTGTAGTTTTCTCCTCGCTCAAATGTAAATGAAGTAAGACTTTTACATCCGTAGAAAGTTCCAAATACGCCGTAAGCACCTTCGCCTCCACCATCGTTTAATTTTGTTATATGTTTTGGTATAGTGATAGATTTAAGTATGTTGTTTGAGAAGGCATCGCCTGAAAGCTCCTTTACGGTTGAAGGAAAGTTAAAGTTTGTTGCATCTATTTGGCAAGGACAGTAAACAAGTTTCGTCTTATCTTTGTTGTAAAGTATTCCGTTCTCTACAGTGAAAAAGTTATTTTCTCCTTGTATTTTTATTTCCGTCAACACTTCTGATACACCAAAAGCACCTGTTTCGATATTTTCTATTGTAGAAGGAAGCGTGATAGATGTTACAGTTTTATAAGTAGGTTTAGCACTAGACTGGAAATGGATAAAGTGATTTGCAATGTTTGTTACATTGTAAATTCTCCCCTTCCACTCCGCAGTTGGAGGAATGATAATATCTCCACTTAGGGTTGTTCGTGTAACGGTAGCCGAAGCATCAGGTTTTGTAATGTCTTTCACGACAAAAGTGAAACCATTACTCTCGAAGGTCTCTCTTTCCTTGTTGAGCAGAAATAGGTTCTACTAGCAATAGCATCATTAAAGTAGCTATAGCCATAGCTTTAAATAGTTTAATCATAATAAATAGTGTTTTGATAATTATATATTCGTATTTTATGTTTTATATTTTTAAATTAAGTCTGCTTGCAAAGTTAACGAATATTTATTTAAGTTCCAAATAGAATATAAAGAACTTTGGATATTAGGGAAATATTCGTTATTTTTGTGCAAACTTTAAAATATCATTATGGTAATAGATTTTGAGAAAATAGCAGAGGAACATATACAAGGTTTCAAAGGGGGAGAGGGAAAGTTAGACACCCGTAACTATGTAGATGATAAAGTTCGAATAATGTATTCGACGCTTCGCCCAGGTGCACGAAGTGGAGAGCATGCCCATAGCGGTTCGTTTGAAGTAATGTATGTTATCAGTGGAGAACTGACAGTGCACTACGATGGAGTGGAAGAAGTTGTTAGAGTAGGGCAGGCGCATTATTGTCCTGACGGGCATAAACACTGGTTCGAGAATAAGACTGACCACGATGTGGTATATTTTGCCGTTGTTCCTACATTAGGTTAAGATAGAAGTTTGTTTATCTGAAATATAAAAGCGAGAAACCAACTGCTGTTGATTTCTCGCTTTATTCTTATGTATATCTTTTATTTTCCTTCCATTACGCCTTCTATATATAAGCGCGTCATTTCTGTTTTGGCATTCGACTTTATTGTAATGCTCTTTTTAAAATGTCCGGGGAATTTGCCTTGTCCGTTGTAAGTAATTTCTACTGAGCCTTTCTGTCCAGGAGCTATAGGGCGTTTGTCGTATTTTGGTACTGTACAACCGCAACTTGCTACTACTTGATTGATAACCAAAGGAGCATTGCCTACATTGGTAAAGGTATAGACAGCCTTTTTAACTGGTGCACTTTCTGGGAAAGTACCAACATTAATCGTTATTTGGTCAAACTTAATTTCTGCTTGATTTTGTGCAGATGCCATTGTGATACCAATGAACATCAACAATGCTACCATTAAAAACTTCTTCATACTTTATCTTTTTGGTTTTTATTGTAGATGCAAAAATAGCGATAAAGTTTATTCTTTCTTTCAAAATTTACTTAAATTAACAGCTTTTTACTGTTACTTAACGCAACTTGGTGTTGCGTATGCTAACAAATATAAAATAGAATGCTTCATTGAGGAGTATTCTGCTTTGTTGGATAAGTAAATTCTTACTTCTTTATACCTTGCATCAGAACAAGTACTCATCTATCCATTACAGTCTTTCTGTTTGTGTTTATCTATTCCGTAAGCTTATAAAAGACGAGCTATTGAGTTTGTTAATGAGGAGAAAAGCGGTATAGGCAAATCTGAAAAAGTCATCAAAATTTTTGTTTCCTAAATTATTTACACGTAAAGAAATATTTATTTACGTGTAAGAAAATATTTACATACGTGTAAAGAAGAATTTATTTACATGTAAATAATTTTGCAGCTTTTTGCTAAAGCGAGTGCAAATCATCGGCAAAGGAAAGGCAAAGGATAAGAAAAACGCTGCCAAACCTATATAACAATGAGGTTTGGCAGCGTTGAAAGTACGTATATATAACCGATATACTGAAAATGAAAAGAGGATATGCCAGGATAGAAGTTTCTGGCATACCCTCTTTTATATTTAACTTTTCTACTTCGCTACTTTTTCAAGTTTGCCCATTACAGCAAACATGAAGATAGCAGAAAGGATACAAAGCACGATGAATACGCTCCATACAACTGTCAATGGAAGGTCGCCCCAAAGGAAACCACCAACACTAACGAGGAGGTTACCTAAGGCTGTTGCTACGAACCAGCCACCCATCATTGCACCCTTGTACTTTGGAGGAGCAACCTTTGATACGAATGAGATACCCATAGGGCTGAGCAACAACTCACCGAAGGTAAGAACAAGGTAAGTACCAATGAGCCAGTTTGGAGATGCAAATGTCTTTGCACCTTCTGCAGCTGCCTTCTGTGCATCAGGAGAGTTGAGTCCCATAGAAGCGAACAACATTACCAAGAAACCGCAACCAGCAATCAACATACCGTAAGCAATCTTGCGAGGAGCTGTTGGCTCTTTACCCTTGCGAGCAAGCGCACCAAAGATAGCCATGCTGACAGGTGTGAGAGCTACAACATAGAATGGGTTGAACTGCTGGAAAATAGGAGCACTAACAGATACACTGCCTTCCACAACGCTGTACTTATAGACTATTACAGCCAATGCAGCAAGCATAACGAGTGCTGAAATTCCTTTAGCTTTACCTGTCTTGGCACCGAAGAATGCAAATCCAGCATAAACAATGACAATCACCATAAAGAGGTTAATCACATCGAATACCATGCTTTGAGCACCTTCTGCTGTAGGTTGTACAAACTCGTCGGCAAAGTAAGTAAGCGTAAGACCGTTCTGGTGGAATGCCATCCAGAAGAAGATAACTACGGCAAATACAAGGCAAAGTGCAATGATGCGCTCTTTTGTTTCTGCTGGAGAAAGCTCTTCTGCTTCAGATGCAGCACCTGATTTCTCGTCTTTTTTCTTTGTATTGCCTTCCAAATGCTTAAATCCTGGGCGGAAAGTATAGTAGATAGCAATAGAAAGAATTAGCGAAACACAAGCTACGGCAAATGCCAAGTGGTAAGCTGCGTTAGGGTCCATGTGCAATGAAGTAATACCCCAATCGTGAATTTTCACGGCAGCTGTTGGAGCGAACAACGCACCAATGTTGATAGCCATGTAGAAGATAGAGAAACCAGAGTCGCGTTTGCTTTCCATTCCAGGAGCATCGTAAAGGTTACCTACCATTACTTGTAGGTTGCCTTTGAATAGACCCGTACCCAGCGAAATTAACAGTAGGGCTGCAAGCATACTTGAAAAAGCAACTGTGCCAGTTCCCAATGGGATAGCCAAACAGAGGTATCCAATGAACATAATCATGATACCTGTAGTAACCATCTTTCCGTAACCGAACTTGTCTGCCATGATACCACCAACAAGTGGCAAGAAGTAGACTAATCCGAGGAAAGTACTGTAAATAGCCCCTGCGGCACCTGGGTCGAGACCAAAGTTTCCTCTGAGGAAAAGGGCAAAAACTGCAATCATGGTGTAATAACCAAATCGCTCTCCTGTGTTGGCTAACGCCAATGCATAAAGACTTTTAGGTTGTCCTTCGAACATAATTTTAAACTTTTAATTTTGTTATTAATTGATTTTATCTATTGTTTTTACTTTTTGTTATATCGAACAAGTAAGTTGCTTTGACAAGTATATTGCTGTTATTGGATTTCCCGAAGAAATCTTGTTTTGTATTGCCGTATATATTGCCCAAACCGTAGTAATAGCGTACCTCTATAAGGAAATGTCCTAAGTGGCGAATGTTCCATTCTGCACCTAAACCTGCCGCAATGCCATAGTCGAACTTCTTTTCTACAGGCATAGATTCTTGTTCTATAATGGTATTGCTCCTTCCACTGCCGTCTTTCGATAGGTTTGGTGTTTCGTAGTTCTTAGCTGTTTTTTCGTTCAGTAAGATGCCTATCTGTGGTCCTGCCTGAACAAAGAAATTGAAACCGCTTTGTTCTCGCCCCCATGCTAAATGTGCAAAAACGGGTATTTGGAGATAGTTTAAGGTGCGTGAGTATTCCTCTGCTGTGCCATTGGCATTGATAACAGGTTTGTCTTTCGATGTCCGTATGTTTTGTTTCCACCCCATTGAAGTATAGTTTACTTCTCCATAAATCGAGCAGATGGTGTTGAAATACTTTTCGCACACATATTTAATGCTTAATCCTGCAGTAATTCCGCCGTGCATAGTTTGCGATACTTTGGGGTCGAAGCCTACATTTGAAAGCACATAGCCAGCATTGCCACCTATCGAAAGGTCGCTGCGATGGTCTCCTACCTGTGCGTATGCACACAGTGGGAGTATCATTAACAGTGCTGTAAGTATCTTTTTATGCATGTTTTATAGTATCTGTTTTCTTCACCTGTTAGGTTATTGGGGAATCAGTAGACTAAGTTTTCCATTGTCTGGTCTACTTTGAAGTGTACCAACTGGAAATGATTATTGATATATCCGCCCTCTCCTATACGTTCAAAGTTGTATCTTGTTTGTAGTGGAGCGTAGCCTACCTCTGAACTTGTGCCTTTAAAGTTCTTGCCTTTATTCCTAATTCCTCTGATGAAGAATTGTGCTTGGTCGTATCCTACTATTGCAAAGCGTGGTATATAGGTGTTTTTCATTGGTTCACCATATTTTTTTATGTATAGTTTTTCCAATGCTTCTGTTTTCTTTGCCACCTTATTATAATAATAGGTAGATGGGATATACACTCCGTATTTAAAGTAATTGGACAGGTTGTAGTCCTGATACATAAACCATTCGTTATAGCCGTATATTGAAATAGCTATGCCAGGATTCGTTCTTTTGAGCGAATCCAATTTTGTAAATACTTTATTTAAGTAAGGACTCTTTTCGGAGTTGATAACTATCACATTAGGTTGTGAAGGGCTAAACTGCTTCACAAAATTTATTTGTGGTGTGTTTATGCTTGTTACATTGTAGCGAATGTTTGCAAGTTCAAGCTGTTTTCTCAACCCACTTGTAAAGCTGCCAACTTGGCTACTCTCATCGTTGCAATTGATAAAGATTGGGTGATGTGTCTTTTGAAAACGCTCAAAGAAACAAGCTGTTGCCTTTTTTGCTAAACGATTGTAGTCTTGATAGACTTGGAAAATGTTAGGATTGGTAGCAACTTCTTTTGCTTCGATAGAGAAAGGTATCACCATCTTTATGCCATAGCGTTGGCAAAAGTCACCCAATGGCTTTACTTGATTAGAATAAAGTGGACCGAAGATAATGTCTAAAGTAGAGGCATTCTTATCAACCAAGGTGGTTCTGATGTCAGCATCTTTAGGTACATTCCACGCATGCACATCAGTATTAATGCCTTCTTGCTTCATTTGTTCAAGTGCAAGCAAGATTCCTCTATAATATTCTACCATTCTCAAGCCGTCGCCATCTTCTCTGTGAAGTGGAAGCATCACGCCAATGCGAACCGTGTTCGTTACAGGCGTATTGGCTGTTATAGGCTTTTTAGCAGTATTGTTTATTGTGTTGCTTTCCGTTTCGGCTGTATATTTCTTATCACCACCTTTTGCATAAGGCACAAAAATCCAATTCCCCTTTTTAAGCTCGTATCCTTCTTGCTTCATTTCAGGGTTTGCATTGATAAGTTCCTGTATGCTGACACCGTACTCTTTAGCTATGCCAAAGATTGTTTCCTTCTTTTTCACCTTATGAAGGTCTCTCCATACCGTAGTTTGTGCAACGACGTGGACAGAGAAAAACAAAACAATTAATAAAAGTAAATACTTATAATAATGTTTCATAATTGTACGTTCTGAGTTTAACACCTTGCAAAGATAACAAAAAGTATTCACTATTTGCTTTTTGTCAATAGTTTTTTTGTATTTTTGCAGAAATAAGAAGATTATGCAGTCATATTTTAATAAAATATCCTTAATAGTGGTATTATTTTTATTTACCACGAATATTTTTTCTCAATCGTGCGAGCCATACGGAACGTACATTGGCGAAAATGGAAGTACAGAAACCATTAATTCAGCGCAAGGCTTTTCTGGCTCTGCTCCATTGACCGTCGATTTCGTAGCAAATCCTGTTGTAGATTATCCCAATGGAACTCATTTTGAGTGGCATTTCTTTGAGCAAGCTAATCGCAAAAATGCGTTTTTAGTACGTTATGAGCAGAATACGCAATACACTTTTACGACAGCAGGCTCGTTTCAAATTTGCTTGTATGAAATCTTAGGTAGCGATACAATTAATATTTACGACCCGATAACTGTTTCAATAAGCGAGAGTGAAATCGTCTTTCCTAATGCTTTTTCGCCTAACGGAGATGGTATAAACGATGTCTACAAGGCTAAAAAAGGATTTAAGAGCATTGTAGAGTTTCGTGCAATTATCTTTAATCGATGGGGACAGAAGCTATTTGAATGGACCGACCCTAACGAAGGGTGGGACGGAACTTTCAATGGAAAGCCTGTTGCACAAGGCGTTTACTTTGTAAATGTAAAGGCAAAGGGTGCTGACGGTAGAAAGTTTCATATCAAGAAAGATGTGAATCTATTGCGTGGATACAATGAAACCACTACACAGATGCCTTAACGGTTATGTAAATTAACTAACACAGACTAATTAATGAACAATAAAATAGAAGTATTAGGGGCGCGTGTGCACAATTTAAAAGGTGTAGACGTAACGATGCCACGCAATGCGCTGATTGTTTTTACAGGATTATCGGGTTCAGGCAAAAGTTCTTTGGCGTTCGATACCATATTTGCTGAAGGACAAAGACGGTATATCGAAACATTTTCTGCCTATGCCCGCAACTTTCTTGGAGGTATGGAACGCCCTGACGTTGATAAGATAACAGGATTGTCGCCTGTTATTTCCATCGAGCAGAAAACAACCAGCAAGAACCCACGTTCAACGGTTGGAACCACTACGGAGATATATGATTATCTTCGTTTGCTGTATGCCCGTGCAGGAACTGCTTACTCTTATATGAGCGGCGAACCAATGGTGAAATACACAGAAGAACGTGTTGTGGAAATGATTCTTCACGATTATGCTGATAAGAGCATCTATGTGCTTGCCCCATTGGTGCGAAACCGTAAAGGACATTACCGTGAATTGTTCGAGCAAATGCGGCGCAAGGGCTATCTGTACATTCGTGTTGATGGCGAAATCTTTGAAATTACGCGTGGTATGAAGGTGGATAGATACAAGAACCACAACATAGAAGTTGTAATCGACAGGCTCAAACTCGGTGCTGCCAACGATGAAACGTTTAAAGACCGATTGGCAAAAACAGTGTCGGTTGCGATGAAACAAGGTGATTCGCTTATTATGATAATGGAGAAAGACAGCGGTTCGGCTAAGTATTTCTCCAAGCGTTTGATGGACCCAGTTACGGGAATAGCCTATAAAGACCCCGCTCCGAATATCTTTTCATTCAATTCTCCTGAAGGTGCGTGCCCCCATTGCAAGGGCTTGGGCAAGATTAGCGAGATAGATTTAGGCAAGGTGATTTCCGATACAGCACAGAGTATTTACGAAGGTGCAATTATTCCTTTAGGCAAATACAAGAACCAAATGATATTCTGGCAGATAGATGCCATTCTTGAAAAGAGCGAATGTACTTTGAAGACACCTGTCAAGGATATTCCAAAGGAGGTGCTCGACGAGATTCTTTATGGCTCTTTAGACAAGGTTCGTATATCAAAAGAACTTGTCCATACCAATTCCGACTATTTCTCCACCTTCGATGGCGTTATAAAATATTTGCGTTCGGTAATGGAAAACGATGAAACTGCAGCAGGAAAGAAATGGGCTGACCAGTTTATCGCCGAGCGTGAATGCCCCGAATGCAATGGGCAGCGTCTTAATCGTGAAGCTCTCTCTTATCGTATATGGGACAAGAACATTGCCGAACTTTCAGCAATGGATATAACCGACCTTAAAGTATGGATAGAAGAGGTAGAGAAACACATCAGCGAAAAGCAGCAACTCATTGCCAAAGAGATACTAAAGGAGATTCGTAAACGTATAAAATTCCTGCTCGATGTGGGTCTTGACTATCTTTCGCTGAACCGTCAGAGCGCAACTCTTTCGGGTGGCGAAAGCCAGCGTATAAGGTTGGCAACGCAGATAGGCTCTCAGCTTGTGAATGTACTTTATATTCTTGATGAGCCTTCCATCGGTTTGCACCAGCGTGATAACAATCGTTTGATAAAGTCGTTACGCGAACTACGCAACCTTGGCAATACTGTCATTGTTGTAGAACACGATGAAGATATGATGCGTGCTGCTGATTGGATTGTCGATATTGGCCCCAAGGCAGGCAGAAAGGGTGGAGAAGTTGTTTTTCAAGGCACATACGAGCAGATGCTTAAAACGCATACACTTACCGCACAGTATCTTAACGGCGAACAACAAATTGCGCTTCCTGAAGTGCATCGTAAGGGAAATGGCAAATCGATATGGCTGTATGGCTGTAAAGGAAATAATCTGAAAGATGTAGATATAGAGTTCCCACTCGGCAAGCTTATTGTTGTTACGGGTGTGTCTGGTTCGGGTAAGAGTACATTAATTAATGAAACCTTACAGCCAATACTTTCGCAACATTTCTATCGTTCGTTGAAAACTCCTATGGAATATTCGAAGATAGAAGGAATAGACAATGTAGACAAGGTCGTGAATGTAGACCAAAGTCCTATTGGGCGTACCCCACGCAGCAATCCTGCCACCTATACAGGTGTGTTTTCAGATATCCGCAATCTTTTCGTAAATCTTCCCGAAGCCAAGATACGTGGCTATAAGCCTGGGCGTTTCTCGTTTAACGTGAAAGGCGGACGTTGCGAAGGCTGCGGCGGTAATGGCTATCGGACAATAGAAATGAACTTCTTGCCCGATGTAATGGTTCCGTGCGAAGTATGCCACGGAAAGCGTTACAACCGTGAAACGCTTGAGGTGCGCTTTAAGGGAAAGTCTATTGCAGATGTTTTGGATATGACGGTTAATATGGCTGTGGAGTTCTTCGAGAACGTCCCGCTTATTCTTCCGAAGATTAAAGCTTTGCAAGATGTAGGCTTAGGCTATATCAAGTTAGGGCAAAGTTCTACAACCTTATCGGGCGGAGAAAGCCAGCGTGTGAAATTGGCAACGGAACTTTCCAAGCGTGATACGGGCAAGACGCTCTATATCCTCGACGAACCTACTACTGGTTTGCACTTTGAAGACATTCGTGTTCTTATGGGCGTGTTGCAGAAACTCGTTGACCGTGGCAATACGGTTGTCATTATCGAGCACAATCTTGACGTAATAAAACAGGCTGATTACATTATTGATATGGGACCTGAAGGCGGACGTGGTGGAGGAAAGGTTGTTGTAACGGGCACTCCGGAAGAGGTTGCGAAGAACCAAGAAAGTTATACTTCGCCATTCATCAGAAAGTTCTTTGAAGGCAACAAGGCCTAATTTCAAGCCTTAAAGCAAGTAAATTCAGTTACGCTGTTTTGTCTGTACTCTCCGTTTCATAAACGAAAAACAGAAGATTACGATGTAAATATTTTTCGTGAGGATATCTATTGCGTAACTGTCTTTCTATCAACACTTTGCAAAACCTATTGTTTTGCATTCCAAAAGTGGCTCTTTTGCA
>OHBE01002947.1_pt1 | contig 11605 bp, 5 predicted proteins | sample 1577231 | NCBI WGS metagenome assembly OHBE01 (sample SAMEA3541506, study PRJEB24748) | human gut metagenome | biome: human gut; feature: human-associated habitat; material: faeces | place: China | collected 2012
CTAAAAGTTCCCTCTCCCATAACAGATGCAGAGTGTTGTCCCCCACTTCCCTTACGATAATACGGATTAATCAGCATGTAATCCTGAAATACACCATAAGGAGACTCTTTTCCATAAATCACATCTATACGTAACTCATCAGAAACATATAACTTACTATTTCGATAATCTAAACGAGTTCCGATAGCATAATGATCCCGCTTAGAGCCTTTCATGACACCTTTATTACCCGGTGTTGCCAAGAAATAGGCCCGATACAAAATTGAACTGTCCCCTCCTTCTATTTCAAGTTGATGTTTATGCCGGAATGGTGTTTGTAGAGGTACTTTCAACCAATTCGTGTTACCATTTCTCAGCCGCTCTTGATAAAGAGCATCATTCCCATCATACATACCCATACTTTTCTCTAATGCCAGTTTCTGAGAAGCATTCATTATATCGTAACTACTCAGATCTGCAACATCAATTCCTCCATCAAAACGATAATACAAGCGAAGGCTTCCTGCTTGCATTTTTTTAGTTGTAATTGCGATTACACCATTCCCGGCCCGGACACCATAAATAGCAGTTCCGGTTGCATCTTTAAGAATGGTTACACGTTCCACCCGATTTATATCGAAATCAGCCAAGCGATCCATCGATATTTCATAGCCATCGACAATAATCAATGGTAACACTCCTCCCTCTTTTCCCAAAATTGTTTTTACACCTCGAAAAGTAATCTCAGTCGGTACGTAATTAGGATCAGAGCCATACCACTCCTCAGCCCTATCTATTATCATAGAGGGTTCAACTACCTGCAAAGCTTTCAAAAGATTAGTTGGATGAAAACGTTTCAATTGATTCCCACTGAAACTATTTCCAAGGATTGCCTTCTCATCACGAGTTTGTACATTTTTCTTTATTCCGGTCTGTGCTGCCACCAATACAGAACTTCCAACCAGAATCATGACCCCGAAAATAGCTCGCCAAACAAAAATGTTACTTCGACTTTTTCCAGGATACTTTCTTTTTTTCCCTCGCAAAAGTTTAATCATAAGTTAATGAATTAATTGATTTAAGTATAAATAGTTATTATGCTTCTTCCCGGATAATTACTTTACCATTTTTAATGTCTAAAACGAAAGGAATACCTGTCGAGCGAATAATTTCAAGCACTCGATCAAGATTATCAAAACGTTTAAACTCTCCGGAGAAATGGTATTTATCCAAAAGCATATCAGGCACCTCATATTCAAAATCATACCATCGAGATAGTTGTTGCATAACCTCCCTCAACGTCGAATATCTAAAAATAAAATAACCATCCTTCCAAGCTGTATAAATCCGGGGATCAACATGCCGTAAAGAGATACTCTTATTATTCTGGTTATAAACACTCTGCCTACCATTTTCTCGTAAAACTTGCCCTATATCCGGGCGATTAACCACACCCACGTTTACTTTCCCTTCAATTAACGTGGTGTAGATCATCGGAGCCCCTAAATAAGCATTAACATTAAACTCTGTTCCTAACACTTTCACCTCATGCTCGCCGGAAATAATCTTAAAAGGACGTTGCTCGTTTTTAGCAATTTTAAAATAAGCTTCCCCTTGAAGATATACAACACGTTCCTTTGCTATATCATGTACAAAATATTGCAATGTAGATTCTGCATTTAACCAGATTTCACTACCATCTGCCAATACCAGATGAAATTCACCTCCCTTGGGAACAACAATTTTATTGTATTTTTCTTCTTTACCGATCTGATCTTTTGAATAAGTGATCATCTTCTTTCCAACTTCTATACCTCTTGTTCCTTCAATATCTAACGTATCTGCATTCAATGCAATCTGCCTATTATCATCAAGATATAAAACAGGCACTCCACGTCCCGGTAATATATTGGCAATCGCTTGATGGACCTCCACATTTTCCTTTACAATATCATCCTGTTGAAACAAATAAACGGTAACACTTAACAAAACGGCCACTGTTGCCGCAGCACCCCAGACCAATTTCCGCATCTTAGAGTGCATACTCTTCTGTTGAGCCAATTTCCGGACTTTTGCCCGTTTCCAGGCTCCCGCTATATCAAAACTTTTATAATACAATGTTTTTTCTTGGATATAATCCGGGTCTGATAATTTTTCTAACACCTTCTCTTTATCAGATGCGGTTTCATCCCAATCAGAAATTCTCCGTTTATCTGTTTCAGTCGCATTATCAGACAGTTTTCTTCCAACACTCTCTCCTAATTTAATTACATCAACAATCTTTTTCATCATCTTGTTTCTCCTTTTCAATGCCTACAACACTCGTAAGAAAAAACAAGACGACACCTTTCTTAAAAAAAACGACATTTTTTTAAAGAATTATTTACATAGAAATAATTATCAATGGATTACAAACGACTCAAATATAAAATATTCTAAAAATCACCACGACATTACGCTACCATGGCTGTAACAAGAGAAGTAAAATTCGTAATTCATTCAGACGTCCTCGAAGATATTGATAAGCTCGTGCCTTGTGTGTCCTGACCGTATTCACCGAGATTCCCAACTTTTCTGCAATCTCATCATTAGAAAATCCTTCCAATGCCAACAACATCACTTGTCGACCGACTTCAGACAATTTTAAAATTTCTTCATACACCATTCGAGATGCTTCCTCTTGAATAACAGCATCCACATAATAAGTTGTACTTTCAAGCTCTCCTTGAGTCTTTTGAACGGAATCTGCATATTTAGAGGCAATCCTCTGATGGCGGATATGATTCAAGCATTTATGACGTATTGTCTTATAAAAAAACGCTTTTACATAGTAGATATTTTCAAAGGACTCTTTCTGCTCCCAGAAAGTAACAAAGGTATCCTGTACAATATCCTCACAAGCATCGTCTCTCCCCAAAAAATCCTGCGCGAAAGCAACAAACAAAGCAAAGGTATCATCAAAGAAATTCTTCAGAACCTTTTGATCTCCTTGTTGCAATTTTTCAAACAAGACTTTTTCCGTGAGCCGATTCATCATTCTCTAAAATGTAAAAGTATATATATAAATCACTAATAATCAATAAATCACACTATTATTCCCATCACCACAAATATATAGTAAAATTCACCAATATCCAAAGATTTAAATTTTTCGACTTAATATCAATTACATAATTCTAAAAAACTTCAATTATTTATCTTACATTTATGGAATTTCTGTTCTCCCCGCATCTATGTAATAACATTTCCCCCGGGAATTGCGAATAAACATAGAAAGGAAAAGTATAATTAAACAGACAACGATATGATGAAAAGATTACTTATTATCACGGTGTTAATATTCGGCGTACTTGTTGCTTTCGGACAAAAAAATGTTTCCGACAAAGAAAACGAGACAGCACCGAAAACAGCCTTAATCGAGGCGCAAAAGGATTATCAGAAAGCAGTAAAAGAAAAAAATTCTCCATTACTGATTCAATCATTAATCCGCCAGATCAAATACCAATCTTTAATTGACATAGACAGTATTCCTCCCATGTTACAAAACTTGGAAGAATACATAGAAACAGACCAGAATATTGTTGAAAAAAGTATTCTTCACTCATTATTGGCAGAACTCTACCAAATGTACTTCAATACCCAGCAATATAAAATCAACCGGAGAACCCCAATCACGGGTTACGTACCTCGCAATATGGCAGAATGGACAGGTAATATATATAGAGAAAAAATATTCCAACACGCGCTGGATGCAGTAAAAGCCCGCCCCCAACTCTCCGAAGTTAATTGCCTCACGTACAAAGAAATTCTCGTACTCGGAAAAAACTCACCGGCACTTCGTCCGACGATGTACGATTTCCTTGTGTATCGCAGTATTGACATATTAAACACTATTTCTCGTTATAATAAACAAGAACCTATCACGAACAAGCAACTACTGTTCGCCCCAGTGAAAGAATTTGTACAAATGCCCATCGAAGTAAAAAAGATGGATGCTTATTCAAACACGCTCAAACTTTATCAATCGTTACTACAATCCGAGATCGCAGCTGAACGCACGGATGCAATTCTTATTTCCGACCTAGACCGTTTGGAGTATGCGAACAATATCATCGGTTTAAGTCAGAACGATTCTTTATACATTCAGTCTTTAGAACAATTGTCACAACAATATAGCAAAAACCCTTACAAAGTTGAAATTCTCTACAAACTTGCCCAATATTATTACCAGAGAAATTATATTTCAAGCAACAGAGATCCTCAAAAAGCCTTGGATATATGTAATAACGGGATACGCCAGTTCCCCAAGTATTTCCGGATAGACGTTTTAAAACAATTAGCCAAGGAAATCACCCAAACTACCGTATCTTATTCTATAAATCCCAACGTGTACCCGGGACACAAACAAGAGGTGAACCTTTCCTTCAAGAACTTATCAGAGATTTCAATCTCGCTGTACAAAATCACGGAATCCACTCTGGAATACTTGAATTTGAACAAAAGAGTTCCAAAACTTGAAAAAATATCAACTCACACGTATCGTCTTCCCAAGCGATTGGATTCTCAGGACACGATTCTACGACTTCCCGTACCTAACACGGGACGCTATCAGTTAAGAGTGTCTTACGCGAATAATTCCAAAGCGGACTCATCCTATTTCAGTTCCAGCCGTCTATCTACCATCGCCCGTAAAACGGGAGAAACAAGTTATAATGTTCTTGTTTGTGATCTCATCAGCGGGAAACCCATCGAAGGAGCAAAAGTAAAAATCTACAAGAGAAACGGACAAAAGTACAGTCTTGCGGGAGAATTTTCTTCCGACAGAAACGGGATTGCAACGTTGAATGAATCCAATCCTGACAATTATTACCAAGTAACCCTAGGAGAAGATAATCATGGTACAATAAACCGCCTTCCCTACCAATACATTGGTCGTACCGATGCCCAATCATCCTCGGTAAACCTTTTCACTGACAGGGCAATATACCGTCCCGGACAGATCGTGTACTTCTGCGGCATCAGTTGGGAAGCCACCCAAAATGCGTCAAAAGCGCTTATCGGGAAAAATTACACGGTAACCTTACAAGACATGAATCAACAGGTTATCGCAAAACAAGAAGTACAGACAAACAAATTCGGCTCCTTTGCCGGAAAGTTCACCTTGCCCAAAGAAGTATTGAATGGTATGTTTATCATCTCTACTGATGGAGGTAGGCAAATGATCACCGTGGCAGAGTACAAACGTCCGAAATTCGAGATCACGTTTAACCCGCTAAAGGATGCCTATAAATTAGGGGACCAGCTTACCGTTTCCGGTACTGCCAAAACTTATTCCGGTGTCAACATCGAAAATAGCAAGGTTACCTATACCGTACAAGCCCGTACTTTTGATTGGGGCCTCCAAGAAAATATGATTGCAGCAGGAAAAACACAAACGAATACAAAAGGAGAATTTGAAATTTCTTTCCAAACGAAAGAATCACCCAATACACCTGCAATATACAGAGGATTCGAAAATTACACAGTTTCCGTCACGGTTACAACGTCCAACGGGGAAACTCAGGAGGCACAATACCCGATTATTATCACAAATCAACGTTATCAATTAACCTCCCTCATAACCCCTGAAATCAATAAAGATCTTCCAAGTAAAATTCTGGTTACAACCCAAAACCAACTCGGTTACCCCCTGTCAGAAAATATCACATACGAACTACTCTCTCTTAAACCGTTACAGAAGTTAGGGGAGCAATATGACGAAGGGAATTTACCCATTGACAAAAAAGTTCGAGAAGGAACGTTCACTACCGGAGAAGACAAAAAACTGGAAATGAATTTATCATCCTTACCTTCCGGTGCATACTTATTGAAATTTGCGGGTACGGGGAACGATAAAGATATTACTTACCAAAAGGTCGTATATCTTTATTCCACTCAAGACGAACGACCTCCCTATCCTACTTACTATTGGTGCGTGCAGGAGAAAACAACATGCGCCCCTGGTGAAAATGCCCAAATTCTGGTAGGTTCGTCCGCTAAAAACGTATATGTGTTGTATGAAATTTATTCCAACCAGAAATTCATGGAACGCAAACGTTTCATACTAAATAATTCCAATACACCCCTGTCTATTCCCTACAAAGAAACTTATGGACCAACAGCTGATGTCTTTATCAGTTATATAAAAGATAACAAATTCTTCTTGGAAAACATTACTTTAACTCGTAAAGAAACAAGCAAACAACTGGATATTACCACGAAAACATTCCGGGATCACCTTACCCCCGGACAACAAGAAGAGTGGTCATTTGTTGTCAAAACGGAACAAGGAAAAGCTGTTATAGCTGAAATGATGGCAAGTATGTACGATGCCTCGCTGGATAAAATTCATTCACATCTCTGGAACTTTACTCCCGTCTACTCCACTTATAGCATGCCCCCCAGATGGAGATATACTACCTATCCGCTAAACGGTTATTTAAGCGAACGCATCAAATGGGCAAATGTCCCCAGATTTGAATATGATGTATTAAATCTATATGGCCTAAATCAGTTTGGATTCTCTAACGGGGCGCAGATCATGGTAAGAGGATACGATGGAGTACCGGGAGCCTTAACGGAAGAAACTACGACAGACGACGTAGCGGTTGTTGCTTTCGGAAAAGTAGCAGGAGTTTCCAGCTTAAGCAATTCGGATACGAAATTCTACATCAGAGGGCTATCTTCTTTTAAAGAATCCAGAGACGAGGCTCCGGCTGCCGATGAACTTGCCTCCCCGGAAATCAGACAAAATTTCCAAGAAACAGCTTTCTTCTTTCCCCAGCTTTTAACAGATTCAACCGGTAACGTGTTAATCAAATTTACAGTACCAGAATCAACCACCACATGGAAATTTATGGCTCTGGCACACACACCGACCATGCAATTCGGACAAATTGAAAAACTCGTCGTTACAAGTAAGAAATTCATGATTAATACGAACTTGCCACGATTTGTACGTACAGGGGATAAAGTCGTATTACAAGCCACAATTAATAATCTCACGTCAGAAATACAGCAAGGAGAAGCTTACCTTGAGTTATTCGTTCCCTCTACCAATGCAGTGATCAGCAAACAGCAGGTAACGTTTAACGTCAAGGCTCAGGAAAATCAAACCGTCAGCTTTGAATTTACCGCCCCGGAAAACATGGATTTACTCGGATGTCGCATTATTGCCTCTTCTTCAGAATTCAGTGATGGAGAACAGCACGTACTGCCCGTGGTTTCTAATGCAACTTTAGTCACCCAGACACTCCCCATATTCACGAGTCAACAAGGGCAACAAACATTCAAGCTGAATGCCCCGAAAGGCATCACCCCGTATCGCCTGACCCTAGAACTCACGGCAAACCCGATATGGTATGCAGTGTTAGCACTACCAACAATAAACACACCACAAACAGATAACGTGACCGAAATCACAGCATCCTATTATGTCAGCACACTTGCCACGGCCATTGCTAATGCAAACCCACAAATCACAAATACCATCCGGCAATGGATGCAGAAATCGGATGCAACCCTAACCTCTCCGTTAGAAAAGACCCCGGAATTGAAATCTATCCTGTTACAACTTTCTCCCTGGGTAACCGAGGCCCAGAATGAAACTCAACAGATGCATTCATTAGGAGAACTTCTGGATGTTAATCGCCAAAATTACATCTCGCAACAAGCGATCGACAAACTTGCCGAACTACAAAATGAAGATGGCGGATGGTCCTGGTTTAAAGGGTTTAATTCCAGTACCTTCATGACAGAAAACGTGCTGGAAGCAATGGCAAGACTTGTCTCTTTAAATGTTACAAGTCATCCTGAAAAAGTGAAAAAGATGCAAATCAAGGCATTACAATTCCTAGATAAACAAATACAGGAATCCTACAAACATGTGAAGACAGCCGGGTATTCTCAAATCTTGTACTTGTACACACGTAGTGCATACCGGGATATTCCATTAACAAAGGCATTGGAAGCCCACAAATATTATCTCGGCCAACTGGAAACATCATGGCCCAAACTTTCCCTTTACGAAAAAGCATTGACCGCCATTACCATGGAACGTTACGGTAAAACGGAAATCGCCAAACAAATTATCTGTTCTCTGAAAGAATATTCCACGACAACCCCCGAAATGGGAATGTATTGGGCAAACAATCGTTCTACCCTGTTCACGAACTCCACGATTCAAACCCACGTGGTCATCATGAGTGCCTTCCGGGAAATCGAAGGAAATTCCACGGACATGGAGTTGATGAAACAATGGTTATTGCGGCAGAAACAAACCCAGAGCTGGGGATCAACACCAAGCACGGTAGACGCCATTTATGCCTTGTTGCTCACGGGGAATAATCAACTGACATCATCGGAAGATCTGAGTGTCAAACTCGGAAACAAAAATTTAAATGTTTCCCCGGAAGAAAAAACGCTCGGTTACATCAAGCAAACTTTCATGGGTAAAGAAATTACTCCAAAAATGATGAACGTAACTCTTTCAAAGAAACAGCAACAATCAAGTTGGGGTGCTCTATATTTACAATACTTTGAAAAGCTAGATAAGATTACCAGTCATTCAGGCGGTATCTCTGTGAAGAAAAATCTCTTCATTCAAAAAGAAGGAGATAATGGAAATACTCTGACGCCACTAGCAGGACAGGATTTACAAGTCGGAGATCGAATTTGTATCCGAATCACGGTAACCAGTGATCAGGATATGCAATTCGTACATCTGAAAGATCTGAGAGCCGGATGTTTCGAACCCACGGAACAGCTCTCTAGTAACCGTTGGCAAGACAATATTGGTTATTACCAAGAAACCACGGATGTCGCGACAAATTTTTTCTTTGACTTCCTTCCAAAAGGCACTCACGTGTTCGAATACATGGTATGGATTGCCCAAAGCGGGACTTATCAAGATGGCATTACCACATTACAATGTATTTATGCTCCACAATATTCAGCAAATAGTGATGCTGGAAGTCTTACCGTTCAGTAAACAAAAAGAAAAGTTGAGAATTAAATTCTCAACTTTTCTTTTTATAGTCTCACATTTATTTCTCTTCCAGAATTAAGCGGAAACCTGATCCGTGTACATTTTCTATTTTGATCGCTGGATCATCTTTAAAATATTTTCTCAACTTGGTCACATAAACATCCATACTACGAGCCGTGAAGTAATCGCTAGCTCCCCAAATCTCGTTCAACGCCTTATCACGTTGTAACAGGCCATCCCGATGATAATATAATAATTCCAATAAACGAGACTCTTTTGGGGTCAACTTGATAACGTCATCACCTTTTGTAATCGTACGCAACTCCGTGTTAAACAAGTAAGCACCCAACTCGATCAATTTAGGTTTCACTTCCGTTTCCTCGTGTTCGCAACGGCTGAGAATAGCTTTAATCTTAAAGATCAATAACTCGGAATCAAACGGCTTTACAATATAATCATCTGCCCCAATCTCGTAACCTAATTTCATGTCATCCTTCATACTTTTAGCGGTGATATACACGAAAGGTACTGTAACGTCCAGCTCCCGGATTTTCTTACCTAAAGTAAAACCATCCATCTCGGGCATCATCACATCCAATAGACACAAATCGAACTTTTCCTTACGAAATGCTTCAAAGCCATCGACTCCGTTCGTGCAGTGTATCACATCGTAATCGGATAACTCCAAATAAGATTTCAGAACCGACCCGAAACAAGGATCGTCTTCTACCAAGAGTATTTTATGTCCCATATCTATTTATTTATATATTTACTATTTCAACTCTCCATTTTAAAGATAATCTCTACCTGAGTTCCCTTGTTCTTCTTCGAGGTTAACTGGATCTCTCCGCCATGCAATTCCACGATCGATTTAGCATAGCTCAACCCCAATCCGAACCCTTTCACGTTATGCACGTTCCCGCTAGGCACTCGATAGAAACGTTTAAACACCTTGTCCTGCGCCTCCTTCGGAATCCCGATTCCCGTGTCTTTTACATAGAAGTAGATTTCATCTTTTGCTTCGTCAATCCGATATCCCATTTGGATGGAACCTTTCGGAGTGAACTTCATCGCATTGTTTGTGAAGTTGATGATTACTTGCGAAAGACGTACGCGGTCTGTGTTGAGAATACATTCTTCCGCTTTCTCCGTGAAGGTGATCGCCACGTCGGGAGAAGTGTTTTTCTCTTGCATTTGCCTGCAAATACCTTCCATCAGATCATTGATATCGGTAGGGGCGAGGCTAAATTCCATCGTTCCGGCTTCGATTTTGGAAAGATCGAGAATATCATCTATCAATTGTAGTAACAACTCATTGTTACTGGACACTATCTTCATGTATTCCTGTTTCTCTTCTTCTTCACCCGTTTGGCAAATCATGTCAGAGAATCCAATAATCGCATTCAACGGAGTACGTATCTCATGACTCATATTGGCAAGGAAAGCTGATTTCAGACGGTTTGATTCTTCTGCTTTTTCCTTCGCTTCCTGTAGCATCTTGTCCATTTTCACCTTTTCGGTGATGTCTTCGAAGCGCAACAGACCGCCGATGATTTCTGTTCCTTCATTATCATAAACCGGAGTAGCTGTTATCTCAAAGTCTACCCGATCTATCCGGATGGTATGGCGTATGATTTTTCCATGTTCAATCGCTTTCTGGAAGGCGCATTGTTCGCATGGAGTATCCCGGAGTGCACTTGTCTTGTAGCAGATTTGTCCCGGTGTATAATGCCTTCCTTTCACCAGGCTGGCAATTTGCGTCGTTTCTTCCCATTGTACCAGATAGTTTTTGTCGATATAAATGAGCCCGAAGTTGACGCTCTTCAAAGCTAACTTTTGTTTGTTCAGCGCTTTTTCCAGTTCTTCTTTGGCGGCAATCAGTTCCCGTTCGTAAGTTTTTAGCCGGGTGATGTCCCATCGGGTCACTAACAGCCATTTTTTCTTTTCCTTCCATTTGATAATCGATTTTACGGCAATCGTATCATGTACTATTCCGTCTACTGTGCTGTAGCTTTCTTCTGCACGGTATACCTTGCCAGCCTGCACAAGTGATTCATCCACATCACGGTATCTTCTGCCCCGTTCTTCTCCATAGATTTCATAGTCTGTGCATCCTACTGCTTCTTCCCGCTTAATGCCGGATTGCAGTTCGGATTCTTTGTTCCAGTAATAGTATCGGAAACTATTCTGGATATCTTTTACCATAATAGGGAAAGGGAGGTTATCGAGTATATCGAATAAAGAATGATAGTAATCCTGTTCTTTTCCTATATTCTTTTTAAGTTGTCGCAATCTGTATAATAAAAAGCAGACGATCAGGAGTAAAAAGCCTATTAGTAAATAATAATAACTCCAATGCTGGTCTGTAATCCATATAATGGATAAAATATTGTTTGCCATAATTTATGTTTGTACTAAATCTGTGGTAAATATATGCATTTTTTGTAATTCACAAAGGAAATTTCTGAAATATATTGTTCATCAGCCTTGTGAAACCCTACAGAAAGGAAAGTCCACCTGATTTGTAGAACTTTGGTGCCTTCTATTTCCGGTTTGGTTTTAAAATGTTTTTGATGGAACGTATTTTCGTAGAGAGTAAGA
>OHBE01002949.1_pt1 | contig 11603 bp, 8 predicted proteins | sample 1577231 | NCBI WGS metagenome assembly OHBE01 (sample SAMEA3541506, study PRJEB24748) | human gut metagenome | biome: human gut; feature: human-associated habitat; material: faeces | place: China | collected 2012
CCTTCATGTCGGCGTCATCAGCCAGGTTCACGATGGTCTGGATGGTGGTCTCCAGCTCCTCGGTGAAGTTATCGGGATAGATGGCCAGCTTGACCATATCCTCACCGTACAGGGCCTGGAAAGCCTCGGCGCCGCGGCGGTCGTCCTCGGACTGAGAAACGGAACCGGTCACGATGCCGATGTGGACGTTGCCCTCGGTTTTCGTGTCAGTGGTCTCAGAAGGAGTCTCGGTTTTGTTGCTGCCAGTGTTGGGGGTGGGGTTGCTTTTGCCGCAGGAAACCAGGGCCAGGGCCATGGTCAGGGCAAGCAGTGTGCTCAGCAATCTTTTCATACATGCCTCCAATTCGTTTTTTTGCAAGCATTTCACAAGAGACCTGCAAATAGTTGCTATATATGATACCTGAATCATTCGCATTTGTCAACAGAACAGAAGCAAAAAACTGATACTTTTTTCCGTATTACGGACACTTTTCATGAGAGTTATTCCTATTTCCCCTCCAGTTTTCTCGCTGAGCGCTCTATTCATTTTTGGGGATAAAGAATCTGATGCGCATATCAGCTACCCATTCATTTCCATCCATTTTCTTCCCGTGCAGCCCACAAAAGGCCATATTTTTCGAAAAAGTGAAAAAATGGAGCACCGGCCGATCCCGGTGCTCCATTTTTAAATTGTATACAGGCTTAGCCGATGCCGCCGTAAATGGCGCCCAGAATCAGGGCCGCCAGAGAGGCCGCGCAATACACCCACTTGCCCAGAGGATAGAACCAGCCACCGATGTCCTTCTTGCCGACGGTGCGGCCCTCGTGGACAGCCGCCAGAGCGGTGTCCTTCTTCATGACCCAGAAGAACATGATACCGGCCAGCAGAGCGCCGAGCGGGCAGATGTAGATCGAGACAACGTCCATCCACTCGGAGGTGATCTTCTGGATGAGGATTGCAATCACGCAGCCAATGACAAGGATGATGGCAGTAGCCGGAACGCGCTTCAGCTTCAGGTTATCCTGCAGGGTCGCAACGGGTGCTTCATACAGGTTGATGATGGAGCTGAGGCCGGCGAACAGAACGCAGACGAAGAAGATGACGCCGATGATCCGGCCGCCGGGCATACCGTTGAGAACGTTGACCAGCCAGACGAACATGAGGCCGGGGCCGCCCTTCTCCAGCGGAGCGCCGCCCGCTGCCATGGCGGGGATGATAACGAACGCGGCGAGCAGAGCAGCCAGCGTATCGAAAACGGCAACGTTTCTGGCGGAGCCAGGCAGGTTTTCATTCTTAGGCAGATAAGAGCCATAGATGACGGAGCCGTTGCCCGCGACGGACAGGGAGAAGAACGCCTGACCGAAAGCAAAGATCCAGACCATCGGATTTGCAAGGCCCTTGGGGTCGAGCGTGAAGATGTACTTGTAGCCTTCGCTTGCGCCGGGCAGGAACGCAATGTAGATGCCGAGGCCCACGAACAGGAAGAACAGAACCGGCATCATGACCTTGTTGGCCTTCTCAATGCCGCCGGAGACACCCATCGCCATGATAGCGAACGAGGCAACGATTGCAACGATGATCCACGGCAGGTTGCTGATCGCAACGACGTCGAAGTGGCCGCCGATGGCCGCCATATCCTGGCCCATGGCGTGCATATCGCCGGTGATGGCGATCGCGGTGTACTTGAAGATCCAGCCCATGACGACGGTGTAGCCAATGGCCAGCGCCATGGAGCCGAGAACCGGGATGAAGCCGATGGCTTCGCCGATCTTACGGTTGCCGCGCAGCTCGGTGCACTTACCGAACGCGCCGATGGGGCCTGCGCCGGTGGCACGGCCGAGTGCGAACTCGCCGATAACGCCGGTGGAGCCGATGAGGATGACGCAGATGAAATACGGAATCAGGAATGTCATGCCGCCCCAAAGGGAGACCATGATGGGGAAGCGCCAGATGTTGCCCATGCCGACGGCGGAACCGATGCAGGCCAGAATAAAGCCCCATTTGGATTTAAAGCCATCGCGCTGTGTGGTTGCCTGTTTGTCAGCCATTTCTTTCCCTCCAATAAGAATGTTGGATTCGACTGTCACGCTGCGCCGGGGTCTCCGGCGCAGCGCCGTCCAGGTTTACTTACTCTTTCCTTTGATTGTCTTACTTTTCCTCGTTGGGATACGGCTCGAGGAACGCGTGGAAGTGGCGCATCGGGAGGTTGTGGCCCCAGACGATACGCATGTTGGGGATGGATTCGCGGTCTTCATACAAAGCCTTGACGGCTGCGATGACGTAGTCGAGATGCTCCTGCGTGAGACGGCTGCGGTCGATGGCGAAGCGCACGACGTTTGCAAGCTCTGCCTGCTGCTCCGGGGTCTTGAGGTCGTATTCCATGGAATAGTCGCCCAGCTCGGAGACGCGGATGCCGTAGCGGCGGATCAGTTCGAGCGAGAAGCCTTCGCCCGCGAAGGTCTCGTGGCCGCGCTTGCCGTCGAAGAACTCATCCATGTTGATGTACACAGCATGGCCGCCGGCAGGAAGAACGACGCCCTTGACGCCTGCCTTGTAGAAGCCCTGTGCGAGATATTCACACTGCTTGATGCGCTCGTCCATGTAGTTGAAGTCGCAGCTTTCGTACAGACCGACAGCCAGCGCCATGATGTCACGGCCGGACATGCCGCCGTAGGAGTCGTTGCCGTAGCAGGAGATCTGCTTGACCTTGAGCAGAACGCCGACGTCGGTCTTGACGGTGCCGTCCTCGTTGAAATCGGAGAAGTTCTGCCAGAACAGGCCCTTGTCGCGGAAGGCAACCATGCCGCCCATGTTGGCGTGGCCATCCTTCTTGGCGGACATGCAGAAGCCGTCGCAGTAGGAGAACATCTCGGTGGCGATCTCGGCGATGGACTTGTCGGCATAGCCTTCTTCATTCATCTTGATGAAGTAGCAGTTTTCAGCCCAGCGAGCGACGTCGAAGATCAGGGGGATGTTGTACTTGTGCGCGACGCGGTTGATCTCACGGATGTTGCCCATGGAGACCGGCTGGCCGCAGATGGGGTTGTTGGTGATGCAGGTGAAGACCAGCGGGACATTCTCGGGGCCGACCGTGGTGATGAGCTGCTCGAGCTTTTCGATGTCCATGTTGCCCTTGAACGGGTTCTTCTCGTACTTGCCGCCTTCGGGTACCTGATACAGAAGCTCCTTATGATAGAGGTTTCTGGGGATGGAGCCCATCTGCTTGATGTTGCCCTCGGTGGTGTCGAAGTGGCCGTTGGAGGGGATGGTGAAGACCTTACCCGGATGACGGGCGGCGAGGATCTTCTTGACGATCTCCATCAGAACGGATTCCGCTGCGCGGCCCTGCTGGATGATGAAGGTGTTGGGGCGCTCCATCTGGGCTGCGCCGCCGTTAAAGAGGCCGCCCTCGTATTCGGGCAGGTAGACCTTTTCCATCATCGTCTCGACGTCGCGGCAGTCGGTGCGGACAAGATCGAGGATCTTTTTCCAGTTCTTTTCGCCGCCGCGCTCAAAGATGTCGCGGAAGGTATCGAGCAGGACATAGTAGCCGGTGTTGCGGCCATATGCCTCGTCGCCCAGGAACAGGGAAGCCCACTGGTGGTTGGTCATGGCGGTGGTGCCGGAGTCGGAGAGCATATCGACCGTCAGCATACCGGCGGGGAATGCAAACTCATTATAATGGGTGGCTTTCAGGACGCGTTCGCGCTGCTCGACGGTAACGTCGGGAATATCGCGGACGGCAAAGGTAAAATGATGGGGCGCGGGGACATTCAGCGGATATTCGTTGCTCATAATAATACTGACCTCCATTAGTATTGGCGTTTTACGCCGATTGTTTTGGAGATACCCCGGTCGTCGCAGACAGGCTTTCTGCCGGCGCCTGGCGGACAGTATCAATTCACGGTTTTTTCCTGCTTACAGGACGGCGATGCACTCGATCTCGACGAGCGCATCCTTCGGAAGACGTGCGACCTCAACTGCGCTGCGCGCGGGGCAAGCGCCCTCGAAGAACGTGGCGTACACGCCGTTCATGGCTGCGAAGTTGTTCATGTCGCTGAGGAAAACGGTCGTCTTGATGACGTTTTCCATGGCCGCGCCTGCCGCTGCGAGAACTGCCTTGCAGTTTTCGAGGGACTGACGGGTCTGCTCCTCGATGGTTGCGGGGAACGCGCCGGTTGCCGGGTCGATGGGCAGCTGGCCGGATGTGATGATCAGGCTGCCTGCCTGGATGCCCTGCGAATACGGGCCGATGGCCGCGGGGGCCTTTTCAGTAGAAATGACGGTTTTCATAAACTGTCCTCACCTCCTCATTATGATAAGAGTTTATCACTCCGCGATTCAGTTGTCAATATAATTACTGTAAACCAACAGATAAAAAACTCAAAATTGTGCATTTCGCACAATTTTTACTGTTAATTTTCGTATGTTAAAAAATATTTCTCGTTTTGAGAAAATACAGTGAGAAAATCGGGCGGATTTCGTTGCTTTCGCGAAAAAACTGTGCTAGTATGAGAAATACGGACACATCATAAGGAGGAAGCCCTATGACGGAACAGATGCTTCGGCAGTATACCGTGCTGGTCGAATACCTCGGCGCAACGCTTGGGCCGGATTATGAGGTCGTACTGCATGAGATCCTGCCGGAAACCAGCCGCGTGGCCGCCATTGCCAACGGCACCATCAGCGGCCGCGACGTCGGCGCGCCGATCACAAACGCGGCGCTGCGCATGATCATGCAGAAGCAGTACGAGACGAGCGACTATAATCTGAACTACACCGGACAGCTTGCAAACGGAAAGACCATCCGTTCGAGCACGATGTTTATCAAGGACGGCGGCAAGCTGGTCGGCCTGCTGTGCATCAATTTTGACGACAGCCGGTTCCACGAGATCAGCGACGCCATTCTCAAGCTCATCCACCCGGACGATTTTGTCCATCACCACTACTTCCCTGTCGACGCGCCCGCCAAGCAGCCCATGCAGCCGCAGCACGCGGCAGCCGTCCCGGCGGAGCATTTCCAATCGGACATGAACAGCCTCATGGAGGAGCTGTTCGAGACGGTCACGAAGTCCGTCAACGTGCCGCTCGACCGCCTGACGCAGGCCGAGCGCACCCGCATCATCGCCCAGCTGCACGAGCAGGGGATGTTCGAGCTGCGCGGCGCAGTGCAGTTCACGGTCAAAAAGCTGTCCTGTTCGCAGGCAAGCATTTACCGGTACATTAAAAAAGCAAAGGCGGGAGAGAACGCGCAGAACGAGTGATCCTCACCTGTCCGGCTGCAGCTGTAGGGGTCGATGCCCACATACACTCAGGCAAGCTCATTTCTCTCTTGATCATAGAACAAACCCGCACCCGGACGGCTTGTTGTGCGTCCGGGCGCGGGTTTTTCATTTGAGCTCCCATTCCTTGAGCTGGCTGGCCAGCTCGTACAGGCGCTCGTAGCTGCTATAGCGGGTCTGGCCGATTTTTCCTTCGGCGAGGGCCTTACGGACGGCGCAGCCGGGCTCTTTCCGGTGGGCGCAGTCTGGAAACTGGCAATGGCCGAGATACGGAGCGAACTCCGGGAAGGCATATTGCAGCTGCTCCTTGTGCACCAGTTCCATGCGCTCGGTGTCGAACGCGGAGAAGCCGGGGGTATCGGCGACGAACGTATTGCTTCCCAGGCTGTAAAGCTCAATGTGGCGCGTGGTATGGCGACCGCGGCCGAGCTTTTCCGAAACCTCGCCGACGGGCAGCTGAAGCTGCGGGCAGGCGCGGTTCAGAAGGCTGGATTTGCCGACGCCGGAATTTCCGGTCAGGCAGGAGAGCTTTCCTGCAAGCGCTTCGCGCAGGGCCTCGATGCCCTCGCCTGTTTCCGCGCTCGTGACGAGCACGGGGACGCCCGCTCTGCGGTAGATCTCCGCAAGGGGCTGCGCCGGAGCCAGATCGTCCTTGTTGACGACGACGAGGGCCGGGACGTTTTGCAGCTGGGCGATGGCGAGGACGCGGTCGATGAGAAACGGCTCCGTCACCGGGATGGCGCAGGAGGCCAGCACGACGAGCTGGTCGATATTGGCGACCGCCGGGCGGATAAACGCGTTTTTCCGAGGCAGAAGCGCCTCCAGAACACCCTTGTCCCCCTGCCGGGTGATACGGACGAAATCGCCGACGAGGGGCGACTGGTCCTGCCGCCGGAAGCGGCCTCTGGCGCGGCACTCGACAACGCCGTCCTCCGTCTGTACATAATAGAAGCCGCTCAGGGCTTTGATGATGCGATACTCTTCCATGCGCTTACTCAAACAGGATCAGCTGCGAATCGTAGATCGCGCCGTCGAGGTAGACGTCGACCGGGAGCGTACCCTTGCCCCTGACCGTGACCTCGACAATCACAGAGCGGTCGTCTGTGATCGACACGGAGGCCGGGCCGTATTGCAGCACGCCGTCGACATAGACAGTGATCTCATACAGGCCGCTTTTGCTCGGAAGATTGACCTCGATGGTCTTCTCGACGGTCTTCTCCTGCACGACGACCTCGATCATGTTGGACTTGGTGGTCTTCGTGTCGTCGCCGAGGGAGTTTTCCACGACGCAGAAATAGTAATACGTGCCGGGGACGGAGGTATCGGCAGCGCAGGTGGTGTTCCCTTCCCTGCTGCGCGAGACGAGCGCGGCGTTTTCATAGCCGCCGTCGGTGCTCATGTACCAGGCGTAGCGGAGCGTCCCGTCGTCGGAGGCATAGGCGGAGATGGAGAGCGTGACCTGCTCGTCCTGCAGAACAGCCTGATCCTGCGTCAGATTGGTCACGACCGGAGTCGCGGCCTCCTCCGGGCCTTTGGACACGCGCAGGTTGATGACGGTATCCTTTTTGACCATCTGGCCGCCGTCGATGGACTGGAACGTGACCGTGCCCGCGGGCAGGTCGCTGTCGTCGCTGCGGATGCTGCCGTTTTGCAGTCCGGCGTCCGCGATCATCTGCAGCGCCTTGTCCACGTCCTCGCCGACGAGCGTCGGAACCTCGGTCAGCTCGATATCCGGGCCGAGCGAGACGACGAGGGTAACGGTCTGGCCGCTGGTGAGCGGCGTATCGCTGACCGGGTCTGTCTGGATGACATAGCCCTCGGTATAGATATCGTCCTTGCGCTCCTCGATCTGAATGTTCAGGTTCAGGCCGAGGGCGTTCAGCTGCTGCTCGGCGTTCTGCCGCGTGAGATTGACCAGCGGCGGCATTTTCGTCTCGCTGACGCCCGCGGAGACGGTCAGCTTGATGGTGCTGCCGACCTTCGCCTGCTTTTCAGGCAGCGGGGACTGGTCGACGACGACGCCCGCCGCATACTGGCTGCTTTCGACGTAGCCGTCGATCTGAATGACGAAGTCCGGATAATCCTCGGCCCGGATCTGGTCGGCGGTCAGGCCAATGAGCCGCGGGACAGCTGTTTCCTCCGTCTTTCCAAACAGGCCGGAGAAGAAATAATTGTACAGGAAATAACAGATGACGATCACTGCCAGCGCGATGCAGACGACGCCGGCGATGACCGCGATGCGGCTGCCGCGCCGGGAGGCGTCCTGCTGGGCCTTTTTGTCCTGCTCGAGCTGCTTTTTCTTCGCGACCGCGTCGGCAAGCGCGCCCTTGACCGCGTTCGTGCGGCCCAGCGTCTTGGGCATATAATCGGGGTCGTTCAGAAGGCGCTGCACGTCGATGCTGTCGGCCTCGGCGGTAAAGTCAAAGACGATGTTCGGCTCCTTGCGGAATTCCTCCAGATCGTGGAGCATACGGGTCGCCGAGGGATAGCGGTGTGACAGCTCCGCCGTCATGGCGTGCATGGTGATCTGCTCAAGGCCAAGCGGAATGGAGGGGTTCAGCTCACGCGGCATGGTTGGATGGCCGTTAATGTGTTGAATGGCGACAGAAACGGGCGTATCGCCGTCATACGGCGGGCGGCCCGTCAGCATTTCGTACATGACGACGCCGAGAGAATAGAGGTCGGCGCGGCAGTCGACCTGCGCGCCCTTGGCCTGCTCTGGCGAGATATAGTGGACGGAGCCGAGCGCCTCGCGCGTGAGGGTGTTCTGTGCGGAGGAGACGCGGGCAATGCCGAAGTCCGCGACCTTGACGCTGCCGTCCTTCAAAATCATGATATTATGGGGCTTGATGTCACGGTGGACGATGCCGCGGCTGTGCGCGTGCTCAAGTGCCTTGCAGATCTGCGTGGAGAAGTGCAGGGCCTCGCGCCAGTTGAGCGTGCCCTTCTGCTCCATATACTGCTTGAGGGTAATGCCCTCGATCAGCTCCATGACGATGTAGTCGATGTTGTCTGAACGCGACACGTCGTAGACGCTCACGATATTCGGGTGCGAGAGCATGGCGACGGCCTGCGATTCGGCGTGGAAGCGGCGGCGGAACTCTGCATCCTGCGAGAGGTCTTCCTTTAATATTTTAATGGCCACGAGCCGGTTGAGGCGGTGACAGCGGGCCTTATAGACATCCGCCATGCCGCCGGAGCCGATTTTTTCAAGGATCTCGTAGCGGTTATCCAACAGCTTTCCGATGTATCGGTCCATCAGGCTCGCTCCTTTCCGAAAAATTTCATCCTATGCGCCCTCCCGTCAGACAGCCGCCAGCGTGACGGTCACGTTGTCGGGTGCGCCGCGGTTCTTGGCGATGTGCAGCAGCCGCTGGCAGCAGTCGCTTTTGCTCAGACCGTGGACGACCTCAAAGAGCATTTCCTGATCGGCCATTTCGTTGGAAAGGCCGTCAGAGCAGAGCAGAATGCACTCGTCGCGGCGCAGGCGGCAGGTGAAGATATCGCCCTCGACCTCCGGCTCGGTGCCGACGGCGCGGGTGATGACGTTTTTACCGGGGTGGAGCTTGGCCTGCTCCTGCGTCAGCTCTCCGCGCTCGACCATGTAGGCGACCATGGAATGGTCGCGCGTGATAAGGCGCACGTCCTCGCGGGTGAAGTGGTAGGCGCGGCTGTCGCCGACGTTGATAACGACGGCCAGATCGCGGCTGATCCATGCGGCGACGAGCGTCGTGCCCATGCCGGTAAAATCATCGCTCAGCTGCGACTGCTCATAGACGGCGCTGTTGGACAGCTCCAGTGCACTGCGGAGCATGGCGGCGGCCTTTTCCGGTGTCATGCCGGGGCGCTGCGTGCGGCGCACCTCGTCCGTGAAGACCTCGACGGCGAGGCTGCTGGCAACGTTTCCGGATTTCGCGCCGCCCATGCCGTCGCAGACGATCATGAGCACACGGTCGCGGCCAAACGGCACGATCGCGTAGGAATCCTGATTCTGCTGCCGGATATTGCCCGGATCGGTCAAACCCCAGGTCTGCATGGAGATTCCTCCTTCAGTCAGTTTGATTCATATTTGCGGCGCAGCTGGCCGCAGGAAGCGTCGATATCGCTGCCAAGCGTCCGGCGGAGCGTCGCGGTGACGCCGTTTTCCTCCAGAATGGTCTGGAAGCGGCGGATGGCCTGTCTGGATGAGGTATGCAGGCCGCTTTCGGTGACGTTGTTGAGCGGGATCATGTTGACGTGCGCTCCCATTCCGGCCAGCTTCTTTGCCAGCAGCTGCGCCTGCTCCGGGCTGTCGCTCACACCGCTTATCATGGTATATTCAAAGGAAATGCGCCGCCCGGTCTTCGCGAAGTAGTCGCGGCAGGCAGATAGCAGCGTGTCGACCGGCCAGCGGCGGTTGACGGGCATGATCTTACTGCGCGATTCGTCGTCCGGCGAGTGCAGGGACACGGAAAGCGTCAGCTGCAGATCGCGTTCGGCAAGCTGTTCGATCTTGTCGACGAGGCCGCAGGTGGAAAGGCTGATGTGGCGCATCCCGATGTTCATGCCGTCCGGGCTGTTGACAAGCTCCAGAAAACGCATGACGTTGTCGAAGTTATCCAATGGTTCGCCGATGCCCATCAGGACAATGTTGGAGATCGGCAGGCCGGAATCCAGCTGGGAAAAAAGCACCTGATCAAGAAGCTCCGACGGCTCCAGCCGCCGGACAAGGCCGCCGATGGTCGACGCGCAGAACTTGCAGCCCATCGGGCATCCGACCTCCGAGGAGATGCAGACGGTGTTGCCGTGGTGGTACTGCATGACGACGGATTCGACGCAGTTGCCGTCACGCAGCTTCCAGAGATATTTGATCGTCCCGTCAAGCCTGGAGATCTGCTTGCGGGCGACGGTGGGCTTATTGATAAAATAGAGGCTGTCCAGCGTTTCGCGCAGGGGCTTGGAGAGGTTCGTCATGGCCTCGAAGCTGACCGCGCCGCGGTGCAGCCACGCGAAGACCTGCTTTGCGCGGAATTTCGGTTCGCCAAGCGCCGCGAACGCGTCTTGCAGCTCGGCCAGCGTCATGGATTTGATATCCTGTTTCATGCGTGTTTCCTCAGCTTACAGATGAAAAAGCCGTCCGCCGCGTGTTTGTGCGGCAGGAGCGCGGCATAGCCCTCGTTGGGAAGGTCAAGTCCGTCCGGGACTGGGAACGGTTCCAGTGAAAATTCCGGGTGTGCCTGCAAAAACGGCAGGGCGACAGCCTCGTTTTCCTCTTTTCGGACGGTACAGGTGCTGTAAAGGAGTGCGCCGCCGGGCTTTACATAGCGGCTGACGGTTTCCAGAATGGCGCGCTGCACCTCCGGCAGGCGCTCGATAGCGTCCAGCGGCTTATAGCGGATGTCCGGCTTTTTGCGGATGACGCCGAGGCCGGAGCACGGCACGTCAGCGATGACGAGGTCAAACTGCGCTTCGAGCGCGGGGTCAAACTCCGACGCACTGCGCTGTTCGGCCTTCAGGATGGAAATGCCGAGCCGGGCGGCATTTTTTTCGATCAGGGAAATCTTATGCGCGTGCAGGTCGCAGGACAGGATGCTGCCCGTATTTTCCATCTGCATGGCGGCGGCGAAGCTCTTGCCGCCGGGGGCCGCGCAGCAGTCGAGTACGCGCATGCCGGGCGCCGCGCCGGAGGCCAGCACGGCCAGCTTCGCGGCGGCGTCCTGCACATAGACCGCGCCGGACTGGAACAGCGGCAGCGATTCGAGATTGCCCGTGCCGGAGACGAGGAAGCAGCCGGGAAGCCACGGGTGTGGCTCACAGGCGATCCCCGCTTCGTCCAGCGCGGCAGCCACCTGCTCTGCAGATGCCTTCAGGGGATTTGTCTGAAGCGCCGTTTTGGGAATGTCGTTGTCGGCGGCGAGGAAGGCTTCGAGCGTTTCCTCGTCCATGGACGCACGCAGGCAGTCGACGAGCGGCTGCGGGTGAGAGTATTTCGTGGCCAGATCGTGCGGCTTTTCCAGCTCGTCCTTTCTGCGGGCAAGGGTGCGCAGCGAACCGTTGACCAGACCGGCGGCGCGTTTGTTCGCATAGGTCTTCGTCTGCTCGACCGCTTCATTGACGGCGGCAGAGACAGGGATCTTATCCAGAAATAAGATCTGATACGCGCCGAGACGCAGGATATCAAGCACGACCGGCTGTAATTTTGTCAGCGGGGACGCTACGGCCTGCGCAAGATAAAAGTCCAGCAGCATCCGGTTCTGCACCACGCCATATAACAGCCTTGCAGCCAGCGCCGCGTCGCGGCGGTCGAGCCGGTCGCGGGGCTGCCCTCCGAGACGAAGTTCCGCGGACAGGGAGTCAGCGCC
>OHBE01002950.1_pt1 | contig 11602 bp, 10 predicted proteins | sample 1577231 | NCBI WGS metagenome assembly OHBE01 (sample SAMEA3541506, study PRJEB24748) | human gut metagenome | biome: human gut; feature: human-associated habitat; material: faeces | place: China | collected 2012
TGGGCTGATACACCTTCGTCAGCAGGTTGAACACCGTGGTCTTGCCCGCGCCGTTGGGGCCGATCAGCCCCGCGATCTCCGTCCGGCCGATGGTCAGATCGAAGTCCTCCACCGCCTTCAGCCCGCCGAAGGTCACGCCCAGCCCCACGCACTCCAGCACCGGGGACTTGTCGATGTCCCGTTCCGGCAGCAGCACGGAGGACTGGCGCTTCACCAATTTCGTTTTCGTCGTCACAGCGCCGCACGCTCCTTTCGCCCGGGGGTCAGTTTTTCCTTAGCAGAGGCAAAAAACCGCTTCATCGTGGGGTTGTTCGTGGCCTGCATCACCAGGATCAGCACGATGGCATACACCAGCATCCGGTAGTCTGCCACCTCGCGCAGCGCCTCCGGCAGCACCGTCAGCACGATGGCCGAGATCACGGAGCCCGGCACGCTGCCCATGCCGCCCAGCACCACGATGACCAGGATCTCGATGGACATATTGTAATCAAAGGCAGCCGCCTTGATGTTGGCCAGTGAGTGGCCGTACAGCACGCCGGCACAGCCTGCGAAGAAAGCTGCGATGACGAATACCGCCAGCTTGTACCATGTGACGTTCAATCCCACGGACTCCGCCGCGATGCGGTTGTCCCGGATGGCCATGATGGCCCGGCCGTACTTAGAGCGCTTCAGGTTCAGCATCACCGCCACCATCAGCAGCACCAGCACCGCGCCGTAGGGCAGCAGCTCCTTCGCCCCGGCATACACCGCCGAGGTGTTCAGGCCCAGCGCCCCGCCGGTAAAGCTCAGGTTCGTGATCACATTCTTGATGATCTCGCCGCAGGCCAGCGTCACGATGGCCAGATAGTCGCCCCGCAGCCGCAGGGCCGGCAGTCCCACCAGCAGCCCGAACACCGCCGCCGTCAGACCGCCTGCCAGCATACTCACCGGCAGCCGCACCGCCAGCGGCAGCGCCGTTTCCGCCAGTGCCAGCGCCACCAGACACCCGGAGAACAGCCCCACGGACATGAACCCCGCGTGGCCCAGACTCAGCTCACCCAGCAGCCCCACCACTAAGTTCAGCGACACGGCCATCACGATATAGACCGCCGTGGGGATCAGCATATTCGTCACCTGCCGGGTCAGATGCCCGGTATACAGCAGCGCCGCCATCACCGCCAACAGCGCGGCCACCGCCGCCGCCGTCATCAGATCGGAGCGCTGTCTTTTTTTCTGCGTCAGCTGCATTTCCTTCACCTCACACCTTCTCCTGTATGGGCTTTCCCAGCAGTCCCGTGGGCTTCACCACCAGCACCGCCACCAGTACGGCGAACACGATGGCGTCCGCCCACAGCGTGGAGATATACGTCTTGGACGCCTGCTCGATGAGCCCCAGCAAAATACCGCCCAGCATCGCGCCGGGGATCGACCCGATGCCGCCGAACACCGCCGCCGTAAACGCCTTAATGCCGGGCATCGCGCCGGTGGTAGGCTTGATATACACATAGGTCATGCCGTAGAACATACTGGCGAACGCCGCCAGCGCCGAGCCGATGGCAAACGTCAGCGTGATGGTCCGATCCACGCTGATGCCCATCAGCGTGGCCGCGTCCTTGTCCTCGGACACCGCCCGCATGGCCTTGCCCAGCTTCGTCCGGTCGATGAACAGCGTCAGCGCCACCATCAGCACCGCCGTCACGCCCAGCGTCAGCACCGTAATGCCATCCACCTGCACGCCGCCCACGGTGAAGCTGCCCAGCTTCACCAGCGTGGGATAGGCCATCTGCTGCGACCCGAAGAGCAGCAGCGCCGCGTTCTGCAAAAGGTAGCTGACGCCGATGGCGGTGATGAGCACGCTCAGGGGGGCTGCCTGCCGCAGCGGCTTGTAGGCGCAGAACTCGATGACCACGCCCAGCACCGCGCACACCGCGATGCTGACGATCACCGTCACCCACGGAGACAGCCCCAGCTGCGCCACCGCCACAATGCCGCTGTATGCGCCCACCATGATCACGTCACCGTGGGCGAAGTTCAGCATTTTGGCGATACCGTAGACCATGGTGTAGCCCAGCGCGATCAGCGCGTAGATGCTCCCCAGGCTCAGCCCGCTTATCAATGTTTGTATCAAATTCGTCATAGTCGTCATTCCTTTGCGTCATCTGCGTTGCGCCTGTCCCGCCCTCCCGGCGCGAAGCCGGGAGGGCCGTCGGCTATGTGAGGAAGGTAGAATGAAAGCTGGCTTATGCTGCGTTCTGGCCGAACAGCGTGCCCACACCGTCCTTGTAGAGGATGGCGCTGGCGGCCTTGTTGGTGTTGCCGTCTGCGGTCCAGGTCATCGTACCGGTCACGCCCTCCACGGTCAGGGAGGTCATCACCGCGGCCAGGTCAGCGCCGGAGACGCTGCCGCCGGCGGCCTCCACAGCGGCCTTCACCACGTACACGGCGTCATAGGCGTCCGCTGCGAACTGGTCGGGGGTGGCGCTGTACTTCGCCTCGTAGGCTTTTACAAAGGCCTGCACGTTGGCGGCAGTGGAGTCAGCGGCAAAGGGGGTCATCATCAGCACGTTGTCCGCGATGGTCACGTCCTGGCTCACCTTGCCCAGGATGCCGTCCAACCCATCCGCACCGAAGAAGTACACATCCTCCGCGAACTTGCCCTTGGCCTGGGTCAGGAACGTGGAAGCCTCCTCGGCATAGATGGGGATGAACACCACCTTCACGCCGGCGTTGACCAGCGCGTTCACCTGGGTGGAAAAGTCGGTGTTGGTGGCGGTGGTAAAGGTCTGAGTCTCCTTGATGGTCACGCCGGCCTTGGCACACTCGGCCACAAAGGCGTTATACAGGCCGGCGGAGTAGTCGTTGTCGCTCTGATAGAACACACCCACCTCTGTGGCCAGCTGGTTGTCGTTCAGATAGTCCGCCGCGGCCGTGCCCTGATAGGAGTCGTAGAAGCACACACGGAAGGCCTTGTCGTTGCCGTCGATGCACTTGTCGGCAGAGCCGGTGGTCTCCATGATGAACACATCGTCCGCCTTGGCCGCCGTCACCACGGAGGCCGTCTCACCGGACAGCACGCCGCCCAGGAATACGTTCATGCCCCAGTCCATCAGCTTGCCGTAGGCCGCCACAGCGCTCTCGGGATCGCCCTGGGAGTCCTGGAAGCTCAGCTCCAGCTGCTTGCCGCTCACGCCGCCTGCGGCGTTGATCTCATCCACGGCCAGCTGCGCACCGTGCTGCACGGACAGTCCATAGTTGGCATAGCCTCCGGTCAGCGGGCCTACGCCGCCCAGCTTAATGGTCTCCACACCGCTGTCCCCGCCGTTATTGCCGGCGTCGCCGCTGTCGCTCTTGCTGCCGCAGGCCACCAGGCTCAACGCCATCACACAGGCCATCAACATGGCAAATACTCTCTTTTTCATGATTTCGTTCTCCTTTACATTTTTTGAGGGAATATTGTCCTTCGGCCCTGCCGGAGGCATACAAAAAAGCGGCCCCGCCAACTGGCGGAGCCGCTTTGCTGTATCATGTATCAGCGTGTCATGCGGTTATCCGTGCCAATGGCGTATGCGTAAAGCCGGCCAGTACGACGACCAGCAGCAGAGCGCAAATAATAATGGACGCCATAATCATGGCGCCCAGCACGGACAGAATGACAGTATGAGAAGCGGCACAGGCGCAGCAGGAAGCAGCGCCGGCGCAGGCGGCGGTCATCATGGTATTCATCTTGCGGGTCATGGTGCGGGTCATGGCGGCCGCCTCCCTTCGCTTCAAATATGATGGGCACATTGTAGCAAAGTCGATTTCCAAAGTCAACCGCCTTTTTGCCAAAAAACTCATCATTTCACACAATTTGCCACTATATACATTATGCACATTACACAAACACAGTGTCCCCCTCTCCACCAAAAAAGCCTGTGACCTCCCGGTCACAGGCTTTTTCATATTTCTCTTATCCGAAGAATCCGCCCATATCCGGCGGCAGATCGTCGGTCTCCGTCGGTCCGTCATCGTTCCGGTCGTTGCCCACGTCGTCCTCCTCCGGCGCGCCCGGCATATTGGCGTTGTTGTTCTGGTCGTCGCCAAAGAACCCGCCGTAGCCCACCATCATGAAGGCGTCCTCCACCACGATGTCCTCATGGCCCTCGATCAGCTCGCGCTGGTAGTTCAGCAGCGAACCGACCACGGTGGTCACATTGCCGTCCTCATCCGTCATGTTGGCGGTATAGGTGGGCGACGTATGCATGGTGCAGATGGTGGTAGGCGCGTTGTCCGTGGCGCACAGCGCCGTATAGACCCGGCTGCCCCGCACGTCCAGAGCGCAGTTCTCCGATGCCAGCATACCGCTGTCGGCGCAGACCGACACCGATGTCAGTCCGGAGCAGGAGAAGAAGTCCTTGTCCGGCAGATCCTCGTGGATGGCGCTCATCACCTTACGGAAGATGGCGGAGCAGGGGTTGCCGCTGGCCACGATCTGCTGGTTGTGCTGATAGCCCGCCCACACAGCGCAGGTGTAGTAGGGCGTATAGCCCACGAAATAGCGTTCCTTGTTGCTGTTGGTCGAACCGGTCTTGCCGGCGATGTGCATTCCGCTGAACTGGGCCTCGTTGCCCGTGCCGACCCGCGCCACCTCCTGCAGCAGCTTATTCATGATGGCCGCCGTGGTGTTCTTGATGGCCACGTTGGACTGGGCCTCGTTCTCCAGTATCACGTTGCCGTTGGCGTCCTCCACCCGGATGAATGTCCGGGGCTTGGTGTAGATGCCCTCATTGACGAAGGTGGCAAAGGCCGCCGCCATCTCCTCCGTGGTCACGCCCTTCTCAAAGCCGCCCAGCGCCATGTTGCCCACCTGCTGGGAGTCGGTGAACGTCAGGTTCTCAAATCCCAGCTTATCCACCAGGAAGTCGTAGGAGCGCCCCACGCCGTAGGCCAGGTTCGTCCGCACCGCGCAGGTGTTCAGGGACTGGGCCAGCGCCGTGTGCAGCGCCGTCAATCCGCGATAGCGCCAGTCGAAGTTCCGCGGCCACACGTCGCCGTTGAGCAGCATGGGATAGTCGTCGATAACGCTTGCGCCGTTGAGCGTACCGTCATCCAGCGCCGGGGCGTAGGTGGACAGGGGCTTGATGGCAGAACCGCACTGCCGTGCGTTCACCGCCCAGTTCCAGCCCCGGTCGGCCCGCTTCTCGCCGGCGCCGCCGATCATGGCCACCACGTAGCCGTTGGTGGGATCGACGATCGTCAGCGCGATCTGCAGCTGATCCGTGCTCTTATTTCCCTCGCTGTCGGTATAGCTGGCGGTGTAGGGGATGTTGTCCAGATCATAGCACACGTCCTCCGCGATCTTCTGGAACTTGGGGTTCTGTGTGGTGTAGATCTTATAGCCCTTGCCGTAGACCATATTGACAGCCTGTTCGTATGCCGACACGGTCTTACCGGTGTCACTGTTCACCTTATCCGTCAGGCCCAGCTTCTCCACCAGCGCCTCCGCCACGTCGTCGATCAAGGCGTCGGTGAACCAGGAGTTCTCCGCCGGGAGCAGATTCTCCTCTTCCTCGTCGGCAGCGGTGTCGGTGTCCGTCTCGTCCGTGGTATCCTCCGTGGGGCTCAGCTTGTCCGGATCGCTGCCCACGTACTTACCGGTGATGGTGTAGCCATCGGAGAACACCACGTCCTCGTTCTTGGCCGCCTCATAGGTGGCCTCGTCGATCTTGCCCTGCTCCAGCATGGCCTCCAGCACCAGCAGCTGCCGCTCCCGGTTGTTCTCCCGCGTCCAGTCGTTGCGGATGGGGTCAAACCGGGACGGGTTGTTGGTGATGGCCACCAGGCTGGCGCTCTCCGCCAGCGTCAGCTCGCTCACGTCCTTGTTGAAGTACTTCTTGGACGCCGTCACCACGCCGTAGCAGCGGTTTCCGAAGAACACCTCGTTCAGGTACGCCTCCAGGATCTCGTCCTTCTCGTACCGCTTCTCCAGCTCCAGCGCCTGGTAGATCTCCGTCACCTTGCGCTTCACCGTCACCTGGTTGTTGCCGGTGACGTTCTTGATGAGCTGCTGGGTGATGGTCGAGCCGCCCTGCACGCTGCTTCCCGTCAGGGTGCGGAAAATAGCCCGGGTCGTGCCCTTCCAGTCCACGCCGTGATGGGACTCAAAGCGCTTGTCCTCAATGGCGATGACCGCCTCCTGCAAGTGCTTGGGGATGTTGTCCAGATCGGTCCAGATGCGGTCCTCCGCGTTCATGAACAGCGTCTGATACATGACCCACTCCTGGGTATCCGGGTCCTGATAGTACAGCTCCGTGGAGACGCTGGCCTCGAACTCGTCCAGATACACCTCCACCTTCCCCCGCAGGGCACTGTTGACGTATGCCATAAAGATCCCGGCAAAGATGGCTATGGTCAGCACGCCCACCAGCACGATCGTGCCGATGATCCGGCCCGCCTTCCGCCAGCCGCTGCGCTGCCTGGGGGTCATGTGCTCCACCCTCTCCTCTGCTTCGTGCTGGAGGCGGCGCGCGCCCTCCTTTGCATCCTGCTGTATGTGCCGGGCGCTCTGCTTCAGTCGTCCCATAAAGTCCGGGGACGAACGTCTGCGCTTGTTTTCACTCAAGACAGGGCACCTTCCTTTCTTTTTCAGTGTATAACCTGTAACAGGCGTGATAACTTTTCGTGAGCATCACATAAATTCCCACTATAAAGAGTATTCTACCACACCTGTCAAATCCAAAAAAGAGCTATTTTTGTCAAAAAGCGCCTTTGCCCCCTATACATTTCGGTAATTATTCCCTATTTTGCCCCGTTTTAGTAATGAGAACGGAAGAAAACGCCAACTCCTGCCACTTGCTTTTTTCTCCGCCATCGGGTACAATACAGATAACATCATCAAGGAGGTCATCCCCATGAGCGAGGATTTCGGCCCTAATTTCATCACCCTGACCGACGAGGACGGCAACGACATCGAGCTGGAGTACGTAGACGCCATCGAGGTGGACGGCCAGACCTATATGGCCTTCTTCCCCACCGTGGACGACGAGGGTGACGAGGCCGCCGCCGAGGACTTCGGCCTGGTCATTCTCAAGTCCGTCATGGAAAACGGCGAGGAGCTTCTCAGCACCCTGGACAGCGATGAGGAGCTGGATAAGGTCTATGACTTGTTCATGGAGCAGCTCATGGCCGATGAGGACGAGGAAAACTGACAGCATTTCCCACCCCCTTGCGACAGCTTTTTCCCCTCCCAAGGGATATACTATTTGTGTTCCCCGCAGGCGCGCCCCTGCCTCCCTCTGTGAGGAAGGTGTCAGCGCTCCGCGCTGACGGAGGGAGAGACGTGCGGGGTACCCCAAGGGCACTCGTTCCGCTTCGCTCCACAGCGTAGGACCCCGCCCCTACACGCCTCCTACCGACGGTCTTTTCGTAGGGGGTGATGCCCACATCGCCCCGCCGTTTTACGGAAGCACCCCTTGCCTCTCCCTTTGGGAGAGGTGGCCGAGCGCAGCGAGGGCGGAGAGGGGAAACAATGACCATTCTATCTTAATTATTCGAAAAAGGCTGCGAGGCCCTCTCAGCCACCTGCGGTGACAGCTCTCCCAGAGGGAGAGCCAAGGGCCTGCACTCGCCTACCGAGGGCGTGTGTGTTACCCTCCGGGCGGACAGAGTCGTCCGCCCCTACACGCCATCCACCCCTGACGCAGCCACGGCGGAAAAGCACCCCTTCCCCCTCTTTCGGCAAGATTTTTTGTCCTGCCGATGGCAAGACGGCGAAGGCGTACTTCCTGTACGTCGAGCCGGCTTGACGCAGCCACGGCGGAAAAGCACCCCTCCCCCTCTTTCGGCAAGATTTTTCGTCCTGCCGATGGCAAGACGGCGAAGGCGTACTTTCTGTACGTCGAGCCGGCTTGACGCAGGCAGGGCGGAAAAGACACTCCCCCCTCTTTCGGCAAGATTTTTCGTCCTGCCGATGACGAGGCGGCACAGCTGTACTTTGTGTACAGCAAGCCGACTCGGCGATGGCAGGGCGGAAAAGATGCCGAAAGAAAGTTTTGAACGATGGGCAGCGGCTCTATTTATCCTGACATTGGTTATACGGGACGTCGGATCGGTAAATGGTTTGCAGGCCTCCCGCCTGCCCTTTGCGGGCGGAAGTTGGAAGCAGTAAAGTTGGCCGGAGACGACCCACCTGCGAGCTGTGCAGGTTATAACATGGCCGCTGCCCGTCGCTGAAGGAATAACCCCCGTCCTTTGAACGGGGGTTATTCCTTTTGCGGCAAAATGTTCATAAATTCCCACCGTTTCCCCCTTGCGGAAAAGGGCGGTTTACGATATAATAACTGGGTCTGTAACCAACAAGGGCGTTTTGCGCCCAAAATTGAGAGGAATGAGTATCAAATGAGCGCATCAAGAGAAAAGAAGCTCCGCCAGGATCTGGCGGCACAGGGCATCACCGACCCCAAGCTGATCCGCGAGGCGGAGGAAAAGGCCAAGGCTCGCAAGACCAACACGCTGTACGGCATTATCGCCGCGGTGTTCGTGGTGGTGGCGGCGGTGGTGCTGGTGTATAACTCCGGCGTGCTGCAGCGGGGCAAGACCGCTGTGACCATCGACGGTGAGAAGTACACGGCGGCCCAGGTGAACTATTACTATATGAGCCGCAAGAACAGCATCCTCAACAGCGGCTATGCCACGTACTACGGCCTGGACGGCTCCAAGTCCATGGACTCCCAGATCGTCAGCGACACCGCCAAGATGCTCCTGCAGATCACCGACGAGAGCGAGATGACGTGGGACGAGTACCTGCGCAATGACGCCATCCGCACGCTGACCATCCGTACCCGGGCCGCCAAGCTGGCCGAGGAGAACGGCATGGGCGCGGACGAGCACACCCAGGAGGAGATCAACGCCACTATGGACGAGGTGGCCGCCTACGCAAAGCAGAACGGCTACTCCACCAAGGAGTACCTGAAGCTGGTGTTCGGCAGCACCATGACCGTCAGCACCTTCAAGCAGATGGCGGAGCTGGACGACGTGTCCTCCCACTATATGCAGCACTATCAGGACGAGCTGACCTACACCGACAGCGACCTGGAGTCCTACTACAACGAGAACAAGGACAGCTTCGATGTGGCCGCCTATGAGTACATCTACTTCAAGGGCACGGCCGCCTCCACCACCGACGCCGACGGCAAGACCGTTGAGCCCACCGACGAGGAGAACGCTGCCGCCAAGGAGCTGGCCGCCGCCAACGCTGCCGCCGCCCTGGAGCGCTACAACGACGGCGAGGATCTGAAGACCATCGCCGAGAGCTACGACAACGCCACCTACTACTCTCAGGATGCCGGCAGCAAGGGCTCCGGCGCGCTGGCCGACTGGCTGTTTGACGATGCCCGTCAGAGCGGTGACTGCGACGTGGTGGACAGCGACCCCAACACCTATGTGGTTCTGTTCCACAGCGTGGGCCGTCAGACCTACAACACCATCGACGTCCGCCATATCCTGTTCCAGCCGGACACCACCGACCTGAACAGCGAGTCCGAGACGTATGACGCCGACCTCCAGGCCCGCCGCGACGAGGCCAAGGCCAAGGCCGAGGACGCCCTGGCCCAGTGGAAGGCCGGCGACGCCACCGAGGACAGCTTCGCCGCCCTGGCCAACGAGCTGAGCGCGGACGGCGGCAGCAACACCAACGGCGGCCTGTATACCGAGGTCTACAAGGGTCAGATGGTCACCGAGTTCAACGACTGGTGCTTCGCCGAGGGCCGCAAGACCGGCGACACCGGCATCGTGTTCAACGAGAACACCGGCTACCACGTCATGTACTTCGTGGGCGAGGACATCCCCTACTGGAAGGTAGAGGTCAAGAACACCCTCACCTCCAACGACTTCAACGCCTGGGTAGAGGGTCTGTATGACAACGCCGAGATCACCCGGGACGACGCCGGCATGAAGTATGTCGGCTGACCGTAACGAGGCCTTTCTCCGCACGGAAATGATCTTAGGCCCTGCCGCCCTGGACAAGCTCCGCCGCAGCCATGTGGCGGTGTTTGGCCTGGGCGGCGTGGGCAGCTACGCCGCTGAGTGCCTGGCACGCAGCGGCGTTGGTGCTTTAACGCTGGTGGATCAGGACACCGTGTCCGTCACCAATATCAACCGCCAGCTCTGCGCCCTTCATTCCACCGTGGGACAGTATAAGGCCCAAGTGGTGGCCGCCCGCTGCCGCGACATCGACCCCGATATACAGGTCTATCCCCTGTGCGCCACCTACGACGCGGCCCACCGGGAGGACTTCTTTCTTCATGACTACGACTACATCGTGGACTGCATCGACCTGGTGAGCTGCAAGCTGGATCTGATCCAGCAGGCCCACCTGCGGCGCATCCCCATCCTGACGGCGCTGGGCACGGGCAACAAGCTGGATCCCACCCAGCTTCGGCTGGCGGACATCTCCGAAACCTACGGCTGCCCGCTGGCCCGCGTCATGCGCAAGGAGCTGCGGAGCAAGCTGGGTATTTACCACCTCCGCGTGGTGTTCAGCCCGGAGCAGCCCGCCGCCACCACCCAGCTGGAGGCCCCCTCCCCCGGGCGGCGCAGCGTTCCGGCCAGCGTGCCCTGGGTACCCTCCACGGCGGGGATCCTGATGGCCTCCGCCATCGTCCGGAGCCTGATAGCGAATGAGGAAGAATAGCATGGATATCATACAGGAAATCAAAAATTTTGTCCCGCTTTGTCCCCAGGAACAGCGGGACAAGGCCGGGATACTGCGGTTTTTGGCGGGAAATCCAGACGCATTTGAACGGGAAAATCTCACCGCCCACATGACCGCCTCCGCCTGGGTTTTAAGCCCGGACCGGCGGCAGGTGGTGATGGTGTATCACAATATCTATCACTCCTGGTCCTGGACCGGCGGACACGCCGACGGGGACCGGGACCTGCTGGCGGTGGCCATGCGGGAGGTGACGGAGGAGACGGGGCTGCAGCGGCTGGAGCTGCTGCATCCGGGGATCTTCTCCCTGGAGTGCCTGACCGTGGACGGCCACGAGAAGCGGGGGCAGTATGTCCCCAGCCACATTCACATGAACGTCACCTATCTGCTGGGCGCCCGGGATCGGGAGCTGCGGCAGAAGCCCGACGAGAACAGCGGCGTGGCTTGGTTCACGCCGGAGGAGGCTCTGAAGGCCTCCACGGAGCCGTGGATGGTCCGGCGGGTATACAGCAAGCTGACCCAGCGGGCCGCGGCCTATATGGCCCGGTAAGGAGGCAATTTTTCATGGCAAAACGGAAGCCGGACACCGGCGCGATCTATATTTCCCCAAGACTCCGGGCCAGCCTGGAGCCGGTGGGCCGTTGCGCCCTGACGGTGGTAACGGCCCCCATGGGCTACGGCAAGACCACGGCGGTGAACTGGTTCCTGGGGACTCAGCCCCCGGGCTGCGCCATCCGTATCAGCATCTATTCTGACAGCCTGCCCGCCCTGTGGCAAAGCGGCCGCCGGGCCTTCCGGGACGCGGGACTGACGGCGCTGGAGGGCTTCGAGTGCCCCGGGGATCCGGCCTCCGCCGGTCTGCTGGCCGACACCCTGTGCCGGGAGCTGCGGCGGCAGGAGCCATGGTATGTGTTTCTGGACGACCTGCACCTGATG